>Ga0209824_10001004_pt1 | contig 16860 bp, 19 predicted proteins | sample VDWuncwatermetaG_FD_184124 | JGI IMG/M metagenome (GOLD analysis project Ga0209824, IMG submission 184124) | Wastewater microbial communities from Netherlands to study Microbial Dark Matter (Phase II) - VDW unchlorinated drinking water (SPAdes)... ... | reverse complement strand
TGAAATCAGGGCAAAACGAATAACAGCTATGAGCGAGGGGAGTAAAAACTAATCCGATGTAAACTCGCAAAACCGTAACTCATCATGAAAACAACCAAGAAAAACTGACTCCCTTCCTTATACAGTAGTTGTTCAGAGGTTCCTTAAGCGTTCTTGAGGACGATCCCTTCCAAGACGTTGGCCACGTCTTCACATCGATCGATAGCATTCTCCAGGGTTTCATAGATATCCTTCCACTTGATCACCTCGAGAGGGCTATTCTCCGGCTCGAACAACTTAGCCACCGCGGCCCGACCTACATAATCGCCTTCATTCTCCAGACGGTTAATCTCGACGCAATTTTTCATGATGGAGTCCGCTCCCCTCAAGCGGCGCAACTTGAAAACCGCCTGCTCCACTTCCTTGACGGCCTTGACGAGAATGCCCACCAGGAGCATCGCCTCCTCGTTGGTCTTGCCGATCTTGAAAAGGTAGAGACGCTCGGCGCACGCCTCAATGTAGTCCAGGACATCGTCGAGCGAAGTGATGAGATTGTGAATATCCTCCCGGTCCAAAGGAGTGACGAAGGTGCGGTTGAGCATCTCAATCGTGTTATGCGTAATCAGGTCGCCCTCGTGCTCCGTGTCTTTGATCTTTTTGGCCTTCAGCGCAACCTCTCTGAAGTCCCTGATCAAGTCTTCGAGCTGGGTGGCCCCTTCTACCACCTTTTTTACACTGGTCTCAAAAAAGTCGTAAAATTTTTCATCTCTTGGAAGAAAGCGCATAGATGTGCTCCTAGCAGTTAGGGTTTTATTCTCCTTGTTTCTCCGTGCCTTCGGGCGTCGCCTTGGTCGCCGAATCTTCCCTGGAGGAACCCAAATTGCGGAAGAAGCGGTAGATAGAAAAAAGCCAACTCCCCTTGGCATTCCCGACCAGGTCTTTGGCCTCCTGGTAAAGTTGCGGATCGTTCACCAAAGCGCCGATGGTCCCCTCTCCTCTATCAATCTTTCCCGTGATCTGGGCTATATCCCTCGTGGTTTGATCCAGGTGTCCTAGGAGCCGATCCGCGTAAGGTTTGTCCATGATCAGCCTTTGGAGAATCCCCCCTCCCTCCCGGAGCTGGCGGGTTACCGTCTCGAGATTGGCGGCAGAGCGGCGCAGGTTGGCGAGGATCTCCTTGCCAGCTTGGGGATCCTGGATCAACGTCCCCAAGGTCCCTTCCCCATGCTCGATCTTTTGCGCGGTCTTTTGCAGCGATTCCGTTGCCATCCGCAACTGATGCAATCCGACCTTTAGATCCTCTACCATGGCCTGCCCGGCCTCCTTATTTTGCACCAGTTGCCCCAAAACTCCTTCCCCCTTCTCGACTGAGCTGAGGATGTTCTTCAGAGAGGTAGAGACGGAACGGAGATTGTTAGCGGTGTCGATCCACTTTTTTTCATGCTCTGGAGCAACGACCTGTCCGAGCAAACTCTTCCCCTCTTCCGCCGATTTTAGGATCGTCTTGAGAGAACTGGCCACCGAGGCAAAACTCTGAACTATGTCCCCGCTCTCGCCCAGCAGCGCCTCATAGTCCAACGGGTCAACGGAGGAGATCAAACTCCCTGGGGGCAAAGGCTTACTCTGAGGGCTTCCGCCGGAAAGTTCGATGAACTTGTCCCCCAACACTCCCTGTGTGCGGATTCGGGCTATGGTGTCCTTGCGGATGCGCTGCGCCACATCCCCGACGATGTTGACTCGAACCACAATATAATTCTCTTCAACGTTCGGCGGAAAGGTGAGGCTCTCGACCGAACCCACCCGGACCCCCGTGAGGCTGATCTGGGCTCCCTCGCGCAAACCGATCGTGCGCGAAAAATGAATCTCGAACGGAACCTTGTTCTCGAAGAAGCGCCTCTCTTTACCCATCAGGAAGATGGTTACGCCGAAGATGATCAGGGTGGCCACGATCAGCAGGCCCACCTTGATCTGCAACGCCGGGGCCGGTTTCATGCCAAGATCTCCCTTATTCGCCGGCAAGAAATTCGTGCAGCGCCAGGTCCGTGGATGCCTGAAACTCTTCCCTCTTGCCGACAAACCGGATCTGTCCCTTCTGGAGAAAGGCCAGGCGGTCCGCCACCACGAAGGCGCTCTGCAGATCGTGAGTCACCACCACCGAGGTGACGGCCAGTTTTTTTTGCAGGTCGCGGATCAAACGATTAATGCGATGGGTCATCACAGGATCGAGCCCGGTGGTGGGCTCGTCGTAGAGAAGCGCCTCGGGTCTCAAGACCAAGGCGCGCGCCAGGGCTGCCCGTTTCTTCATCCCCCCGCTCATCTCGGCCGGATAGAGTTCCTCACACCCCTCCAAACCTACCAAGGAGAGAGTCTCTTTTACTCTATCGCGAATCTCTTCCGGCGACAACGCCGTGTGCTCGCTCAGAGGATAGGCGATGTTTTCCCCGACGGTCAGAGAGTCAAAGAGGGCACAACTCTGAAAAACCATCGCCACCTTTTTTCTCACCTCGGTGAGGGCGTCCTCTTGCATGCGAGATATCTCCAAGCCATCCAGATACACCTCTCCCGATTCCGGGCCGATCAGCCCGTTCATGTGCTTCAGCAGGACCGTTTTGCCGGAGCCGCTTCCACCCAGGATCACCATCGTTTCCCCCCGCTCTACCGTCAAATTCACTCCCTGAAGCACCGCTTTTTCGCCAAAGGATTTGACGACACTGCGGCATTCAATAAAGCCGTTGCCACTCATAGCTGGAGAAACAGCTTGGTCAAGAAGAAATCCGATACCAGGATCGTGATGGAGCTCGTCACCACCGTCTGCGTGGTGGCCCGGCCCACTCCATCCGCCCCACCGCTCACCTGAAGTCCATTATGACAGGCGATGATGGCGATAAAGAAGGCGAAAAAAAAGGTTTTTCCAAGCCCGCTGAAGAGGTCCTGGAACTTGATGAACTGGACAATCGAGGTCAGGTAGAAATCTGCGGGAATGTCGAGTTCCATCGTACTGATAAAGAGACCTCCCAGGATGCCCACGAAATCGGCGAGAACGGTCAGCAGCGGCAGCATGACGAAGAGCGCGAGGAGCCGCGGCAAAACCAATTTCTGGATCGGGTTGATCCCCAGCGAGCGCATGGCGTCGATCTGCTCGGTCACCTTCATCGAGCCGATTTCCGCCGTAATCCCCGCTCCCACCCGTCCCCCGATCATGAGGGCGGTCAGCACCGGCCCCATCTCCCGCAACATCGAAAGGGCCAGGATCCTGCCGGCATAGGGTTTCGCTCCGAAGCGGGTGAGGTAGTTGCCCATCTGCAGGGCGAGGACCATGCCCGTGAACACCGCGGTGAGGAGAACGATAGAGAGAGAGCGGATTCCGGTGCGCTCCATCTGCTCCAAGATCAGGTTTCCCTCCCATCGCTTGCGGAAACATCGCGCCACTTCATAAGAGAGAAGCCCCAGCCCGCCGAGGTACTCGCTTGCCGACTCGATAGGGTAAAGACCCTTGAAACCCCATTTCTGCGCGATCTCTCTCATAGCGGTCTTTGCAGCTCCTTAATGAGGGAGCTCTTTAGAGTCGTCTTTCTTAGGGCCCTTCTCCCCCTTGCCCGCTTCATCCGATTCATCGCCGCTGATTCCCTTTTTAAAGTCACGGATGGCCTTGCCTAACCCGCTCCCGATCTGGGGGAGCTTCCCCGGGCCGAAGATGATCAGCGCAATAATCAAGATAATCAACAGTTCCTGAAACCCAAGTCCAAACATAAACCCTCCTTAGCCTTTTCTCTTCAAGGCAAAGAATACTGCGTTATCCCCTCTCTGCACAAGCAGCAGGAGGTGATCTCCCTTTTTGCTCTGCCGCACAGAGTTCTCGAAATCTTTGACCGTGTTCACCGGACGCTGATTGACCTCGCGGATAACATCTCCAGGTTCGATCCCGGCTTGATCTGCGGGACTTCCGGGTTTGACCTCGACGACGATCACTCCTTTGGTCGTGCTTAATCCCTGGCGACGCGAAAGCTCAGGGGTAACCTTCTGCACCCTGATGCCAAGGTCCGTATCCTTCCCTTCCGCTTGGGAGACCACCTCTCTCACCTCGGGAAGCTCTCTGACCCTGGCAGTGACTATCTGCTCGTTCTTCTCGTGAGCGATCTTGAGGGTGATTCTCTGCCCCGGAGGAGTGTCAGCGACCAGCGATGGCAAGTCCTGGCTCTTCGGCAGGGGCTTGCCGTTGAATTCCAATATGACGTCGCCTGGTTTGATCCCTGCTTCGGCCGCGGGGCTATTCTCCGTCACCTCGGTGACCACGGCCATGACCCCGCTGGTCCGGGAAAGACCAAGCGACATAGCCAGTTGGGGCGTTACATCCTGGGCGCGAATTCCCAACCACCCGCGCACGACTCGCCCGTTCTTCCTCAGCTGGTCGACGATCTTTTTCGCCAGATCCATCGGAATGGCGAAACCAATCCCGATATTTCCGCCGCTCTGGCTGAAGATGGCGGTGTTCACCCCCACAACCTCCCCTTGCATATTGATGAGAGGACCGCCGCTGTTGCCCGGGTTGATGGAGGCGTCTGTCTGAATGAAGTTGTCATAGGGACCGGCGCCAATCACCCTTCCCTTGGCGCTGACGATGCCGGCAGTCACGGTAAGTTCCAATCCGAAGGGATTGCCGATGGCCACAACCCAGTCTCCCACTTCGAGGTTCGCGGAGGTCCCCCATCGCGCCACCGGCAAGTTAGTCGGTCCTTTGCTGATTCTGATCAATGCCAGATCGGTCCGCTCGTCCTTTCCAATGACCCGTGCCTCATGCTCCGTCTGATCGGAGAGTTTGACCTTGATCCCATCCGCGTTTTTGACCACGTGGTAATTGGTGAGGATCTCCCCTTCTTTGCTGATCACGATCCCCGAGCCCAGGCTCCGCTGCGGGACTTCCTTCGGGACCGCCTCTCCGAAGAAGCGGTTAAAAAAATCCTCGAACGGATCCAGCCCACCAAAAGCCCCGCCCGGGCCGGTGCGGGAGCCCCTCTGTGTGGTGGTCGAAATGTTTACCACCACCGGCATGGTCTTGCGCGCAATCGCGGAAAAAGAAAGCGGGCGGCCATCAACAGCAGGGGCATCGGTGGCCATGACAGGGGAGGTCATTGGAGTATGGAAAAGTAATGCCGCTAAGACAAACGCGCCTATCGTGGCCGATACCAGCGCCCCCAGGGAATATTTCTTTCGCGACATTGGATGCCTCCTTCTCTCTGCCAAAATACCGCAAGGTACCATATCAGATTTCGGGAAACCTTTTAAGCGCCTCAAGCGCCATCCAAAAACTAGCTGAATATGTTTGCAAATTCCAATATCAGCGGCTAAGAAGGGTTGGGAGAGGAAATGCCCGAGGAATCCTGATTTCTTAAAGTCGAGATAAATACCATGGTCTTATTTTTCGAAATGTTTGTTTCCGAACTCATTGGTGATCCAGTACTCGATTGCCTGGAGCAAAATGTTGGCAAGGTCAAGGACATCATTGTGACTTTAGGGGAGCCCTTTCCGAAAGTTATGGGACTTTTAGTAAGACTCTCCGACGGAAAAAGAGAAGACAAGGTTATTTTGATTGGGGAGATCGATCATATCGGGAAGCAATTCGTCTCTACTCGCCCCCCCGAAAATCGCATCGTCTGGACCACGATTCGTGAAGGGAGTGTCCTCTTAATGCGGGACGTTATGGACCAGCAGATTGTGGACCTTGATGGCGCCCGAGTCATCCGCGTCAATGATCTGAAATTGGCCAAGGTAGATCAAGACGTGCGCTTGATTGCCGCCGATGTCGGCTTAAGAGGGATGCTTCGCCGCTTAGGTTTAGAAAAGACTATCAGTTGGTTCTTAGCTCTATTCGGCAAGAAAACCCCCGAACAGTTAATCGGCTGGGATCATGTTCAAGATTTGTCCGGCGGAAAGATCTCTATCCCCAGCAAGACCATAACCGATTTACACCCTGCAGATGTGGCCCAGATCATTTCTCAGGTGAGACCCGATGACAAGACCGCCATTGTCTCTGCCCTTTCTAATAAAACAGCAGCGGAAGCGCTCCACGAACTGGAGCCGATGCTAGCCGCTGTCTTGATTGCCAAATTAGACACCAAAAAGGCCCTTGGAATTCTAGAGAGAATGCCAGTAGACGAGGTCGCGGATATCCTTGGAGATCTGCCACCGGAGAAATCGCAACAGCTCCTCTCTCTCATGCGCGTGCGGAAGGCCGCTCAAATTCAAAAATTATTACAACACAAGGATGAAACAGCCGGCGGTCTCATGACTACCGAGTTTATCGCCCTACCACAAAATTTAACAGCAGAACGAGCCATCTCAAAGTTGAGAGAAATCGCACCCGATGCGGAAACTATATATTATCTTTACGTGATGGATGAAGCGGAACATTTAGTCGGGGTTCTGTCTCTTCGAAGGCTCATCATTTCCCCACCGGACAAATTAATCTTCGAAATCATGATCAAGGAAAGCATAACGGTTTCCCCGGAAATGAACCAAAGAGAAGTTGCCAACGTCATCTCGAAATACAATCTCCTCGCCGTTCCGGTCGTCGATCAAGACAAAAAAATCCTTGGGATCGTAACTGTCGATGATGTCATGGATTTCATCCTGCCACCGATCTCACGAAGAAAAAGGCCGATGTTGGGATAAAATGCGGGAGCGAAAGGGACTTCTAAAAGATTCGACTTACGTGAGGTTGCGGCTCGCGGCTTTTTTGTCTGTTGTGGGGCCGGGCATTATCACCGGGACAGCGGACAACGATGCCGGAGGGATCGCGACTTACTCTGTAGCCGGTGCCCATTTCGGGTATCAAATGCTGTGGATGCTCATACCCATCATCATCATGCTTTACGTGACCCAGGAAATGGGGGCGCGGCTAGGAATTGTCACCGGCAAAGGATTGGGAGACCTCATTCGCGAGAGGTTCGGTCTGCGTTTCTCGGTCATTATCATGGTGTTGGTTTTTATCGTTAATTTTACCAACGTTTTGGCTGATGTTGCCGGCATCGCTTCCGTTGCGGATATTTACCGCATTCCCCGTATCATTTTCGTAACAATCTTCGCGATCGGTATTTGGTACGTGCTGTTAAAAGGGACTTTCAACTTCGTTCAGAATATCTTTTTAACCTCTTCGATTTTGTTTGTGTGTTATATCATCAACGGTTTCATCGCAAAGCCGGATGTTCATGCGATACTCCAAGGGAGCCTTTTCCCATCGCTGCCAATGGATCGTGAGTTTATTTTTACCGCCACGGCTATGATAGGAACCACTCTGACGGTGTGGGGACAATTTTTTGTGCAGTCTTACTTCGTAGACAAAGAGGTGGATAAAAAGAACTTGAAGAGTGCTCGCTTGGATGTCTTCTTGGGCTCCTTCTGGGTCGTTTTTGTGGCGTTTTTTATTTTTATCTCCGCGGCGGCAACTCTCTATGTCAAAGGAATTCGCATTGAAACCGCCGCCGACGCGGCTTTGGCTTTGGGTCCCCTGCTCGGACCAGCAGCCAAACATCTTTTCGCTTGGGGATTACTGAATGCGTCTTTGCTTGGCGTCAGCGTGATCTCGCTGGGAACCGCCTACGCCGTAACTGAGGTTTTAGGGACAGAAAGAAAAGTGAATGCCTCCTTTAGAGATGCCCCTTCGTTTTATTGCATCATCGGCTTTTGTATTTTCGTGAGCACATTCCTGATTTTTCTTCCGCAGATGCCGATGATCCCACTGCTGATTGCCTCGCAGGCTCTGAACACATTGCTCCTTCCGCTGATCTTCGTGGTGATGCTAAAGCTCATCAACGATAAAAAATTGATGGGTCCGCACGTCAATGGCCCTATCTTCAACTTCATTGCATGGATCACCATTGGAGCGTTTACCCTTATTTCTTTGCTGATGCTGTATCTCACCTTTTTTCAACGTTCCGGCTCGACATCTTTGCCAATCTTTTAGGTGGAGCACTCCCTCTTCGCTAGCCGGATCGGTCTTTTATAATATCGGAAGCGATTGCCGAGGGCCGCGGGCTTTTTCTCACGATAAAGACAATCCCGCCGATCAAACTATCGAGGGCGACAATGAGGAACCAGAGCAGAGAGAACGCGATGGCCTTTTCCGAGCTGACGTCGATCAGACGCAGCAAAAACAGGTAGCCTCCCTCGCGCAGCCCGATGCCGTTCAAGCTGACCGGAAGGGCGCTAAAAGTGCCGATCAGCGGATAAATGATAAAACTGTACGACCAGGGGATCTCGATATTTACGGCTCGGCCCAGTAGGATCTGCATCCAGATTTGAATCGTGTGAGCAACGAGGGACAAAACGATCGTTGCCACGACGATCCGCCGGTCCTTCCAGTAGTTGTCCAGTTGCGTCCGGAGATTCCTTCCCCCAAAAATCTCCTTCCGCTCGAGAAACCAGCCGATCAGGGGAAGCAGCATCCAGCCGCCAAGGAACGCGAGGGCGAGGCCGTACGTAAGATAGCGAACGATGGAAGGAATGGGATAAGCGGGAAAGAGCGCCAGAGCCGCCGCTCCGATCCATGCCAGGACGGCGAACCCTATAATCCGATCCGCTAGTACGGAGATGAGGGCAGAGATGGTTGATTCCTTCACTGCCTGACCTGCTGTCTTGTTGCCGCCGCGGGCGAGGTAAAAAACCCGACCGACATCGCCGCCGACAGTGCTCGGGGCAAAGAGGTTGAAGAACATGCCGATGAAATAGAAGACCGCAAAGTCCCTCACAGGATTTTTAAAGCCCAATGGTCGCGCGAGCAGCGACCATCTGATGGAGCAGAGGATCTGCCCCAGAACGTAACCCGCCAGCGCGACGACAACATAGGAGAGGCGAACCGAGGAGAGGACCCGCAGGAGTTGAGCCATATCCATCCGGTAAAGGAGGAAGGAGAGGATTCCCAGGCTCACCAGGGTCTTGAGCAGAAACGCGAGAGTGGAACGGCTCATGGCTTTTTGGATCTCTTGATCGGGAAATCCTCTTCAGATCGTACCCGGACTCCTTTTTTTCTCAGCCAACGCGTGAACAGACCCTCCCCGCGCTCGATCCTCCCATCACGATAAACCCGCTTGACCCCGCATGAGGGGCTTTTCTCCTTGAGTATGGCCGCGTGCGCCTCGGACGCAGCTGCCTGGCGCAGCGCCTTGCGGATCCCTCTGATAAGACTTGCCGTTCGATTCCTCCCCCGGCTGTCTCTGATGGTGGCCTTCCCCTCAGCCACGGCGGCGGCCCCGCCGCCGTGAAACTCGACCGGGAGACGGGGGCTGTCCCATCCGGCAAGCATCTCGGGACAAAGAGCGAGATAATTTTTCCGCCGGAGGAAGCGAATGACTCCGGGATGTCTCTTGTCTTCTCCGTTGTAACGGCAGCGCCTGCCCAGGAGACAGGCGGAGACGATGTATCCGCCCTTCTTCATCTCAAGGGAGGGTTGACGAGGACCCGATCTTCCTCTCTTGCGAGTTTGTCGAGCAATACCTTCCGCCCCACCACGTGGAGTCTCCCTTCGCTGTAAAGCTGGATGGCCCTGGGATAGATGCGATGCTCCTCTTTGAGAATCCTGGCGGAGAGTGATTCCTCGGTATCGTCGGAAAAAACCGGCACGACGGCCTGGATGATGATGGGCCCTTCGTCACAACCCTCGTTGACGAAATGGACTGTGCAGCCCGAGAAGCGGACCCCGTGTTCGACCGCTTTCCTCTGCGCATGGAGGCCCGGAAAGGCCGGCAGCAAAGCCGGATGAATGTTCATGATGCGGTTGGAATAGCTCGTCACGAAAATGGGAGAGAGCAGGCGCATGAAACCCGCCAGGATAACCAGCTCCGCCTGCCGGGCCTTAAGGATATCAACCAGGGCCTGATCATAGGCCTCACGGCTAGAAAATTTCCGGTGATTCAGTACTTCGGTCGGGATATTGTGCTTTTTCGCCCGCACCAGGCCGAAGGCGTCCTCGCGGTTACTGATAACCACTCGAATGACGGCATCGAGCCGCTTTTCTTCAATCGCATCGATGATGGCCTGAAGATTGCTGCCGTTGCCGGAGATGAGCACTCCTAAAGGAAGCTCACGCGCCATATTCGTCATTGGTTATTCGTTAAATCGTTATTCGCTCGATTAACGAGTATACGAATATACGAGTAACGAGTTCAGGGGACAAATTTAACTCCCCTCTCTCCTTTCCTGACCTCGCCGATCAAATAGTATTTTTCACCCATCCTCTTTAATGAGCGCCCGACCCTGTCCGCATGCTTTTTTCCCACAACCAGGATGATCCCCAGCCCGTTATTAAAGGTGCGATCCATCTCGGGTTGCGAGATGCGCCCGAACCTTTGAATCAAACCAAAGATCGGCGGGACCGGCCAGCTCCGCCGCTGAATCCACGCCCGCCGTCCCTGCGGCAGGATGCGCGGGAGATTCCCGGGGATTCCCCCTCCCGTGATATGGGCGATCCCCTTTATGGGATGATGCCGGAGCAGAACCTGAATAACCTTGGCATAGATGCGGGTCGGCTCCAGCAACTCCTCCCCCAGGGTGCGCCCCAGCTCCGAGATCCTGTCTCCTAGCCTCAGCCCCTTCATCTCCAAAAGAACCCTGCGCGCCAGAGAGTAGCCGTTGCTGTGGAGCCCGCTGGAAGGGAGTCCGATGAGAAGATCCCCTGAAACAATCGCTTTAGGGTTCGGGATTTTTTCTTTTTCCACCACCCCTACGGCAAACCCGGCTAGGTCATACTCCCCGTCGCTGTAAAAAGAGGGCATCTCCGCCGTCTCCCCGCCGATCAATGTGCAGCCTGCCATTCGGCACCCGTCGGCGATGCCGCGGATCACCTTTAGGGCAGTCTGAACTCTGAGCTTGCCGGTGGCGAAATAGTCGAGAAAAAAAAGCGGCTCAGCCCCCTGCGTCAGGATATCGTTCACCCCCATGGCTACGAGATCGATGCCCACCGTATCATGGATGTCCATCATGAAGGCGATCTTGAGCTTGGTCCCAACCCCATCCGTGGAAGAGACAAGAACCGGGCGGCGATATTTCCGGCTCTTGAGATCGAAGAGAGCGCTGAAACCGCCGACGCCGGCCAGCAGTCCCGGGCGGGCAGTCGCCAGAGCGATGGGACGGATCTGCCGCACCAGGCGATCGGCCGCGGAGATATCCACGCCGGCTTTTTTGTAGGTTATTCTTTTTTTGTCAGCCACTTTAATCGAGAGCGCAAAGTCACGTCGTAGATCCGGCGGCCGCGCTGGGAACCCCGCTGCTCGAGGCCAGCATGGCCCGGATCTGCAGAGTGTATTCGCAGAACCGGCTGGAACTCATCATCTCTATGGTTCTAGGTCGCGCGAGATCGATGCTGAGCTGCTGGATCACCCTTCCAGGACGAGGGGACATGACTACGACATAATCGGAGAGAAAAACCGCTTCTTGGATGTTATGGGTCACAAACAGCGCCGTCTTTCTCCTCCCGTCCCATATCTTGAGCAACTCAAGGTCTAACTCGTCCCGCGTCATCGCGTCGAGCGCGCCGAAGGGCTCGTCCATGAGCAGGATCTGCGGGTCGGTTACCAGCGCGCGGCAGAGCGACACCCGCTGCTGCATGCCGCCGGATAGCTCATAGGGGCGCATCTCCTCGAATCCCTGCAGCCCAACCAGGCGAATCAGCGAGCGCGCCTTCTCCAGATAGCCGGCCCTATCGAGCTTGGCGAACTCGACCGGAAGCATAATGTTGCCCACGACGGTTTTCCACTTGAGCAGCACTGGAGCCTGGAACACCATCCCGACGTTCGCGAGCGGCGCTTGGACCGGGTTGCCGCTCACCGTGACTTTGCCGGAGTGGGGCGGGAGCAGGCCGGAGATGATCTTCAGCAGCGTGCTCTTCCCGCAACCGCTCGGCCCGACGATCGAGACGAAGCTGCTTTCGCGGACCTCGAAAGAGACGCCGTCCAGCGCGCACACGGTCTTAGCGCCGCCCCGAAAGATCTTCCGCACATCCTCAACGACAATCAGCAGCGCCACTCCGAGACCCTGACCCTACTTTTTGATGAACTGGTTGGTGTAGACTTCCTCCACCGCGACCTTTCTCCCCATGTCGAAGAACTCGTTGGTGATTCTGACAGTCTTCTCCATGATGTCGGGCTTCATGTATCCGAAGCCGGACTCTACGGACTCCGGCGGGATGAACACCTCCTCGACCGCGTTCTTGAGCTGAATCCGCGTCAGCTCGCGGTCGAGCTCCGGCTTTTGCTTCAGTAAAATCTCCAGCGCTTCGTCGAGATGATCGCGGGAATACCTCAACCCTTCCATGGTCCCCTCAACGTAAGCGCGGATCATCTCGGGCCGCCGCTTCACGTCGTCGTCCTTGACGATGAGCGAGCTGCCGTAGATATTGAGGCCGTTGTCCTTCATGTAGATGCGCTTGAGCTTGATCCCCTGCTTCGCCGCGTTGAGCTCGGCCACCTCATCATTGGAGGCGCGGAACGTGATGATGAAATCCACCTTCTTGGCCACCAGCGCCGCGGTCTGGAGCGCCGGAGCGGTCTCCTGGATCTTGATCGATTTGAAGTCGATGTTGCGCAGGCGGGCAAGAGCGGGCATCAGAAACCACTGCGCCTGTCCGGGGCTGATTGCCAACGATTTCCCTTCGAGATCCTTCAGGCTCTTGATCGGCGTATCGTCGCGCCAGAGGATCGTGGTGGCGACATAGCCAAGCTGCGCCACGGATAGGGCCTGGCTCCCGCGGGATCGGCCCACGATCGCGGTGCTCAAATCGGCGAAGCCGACGTCGGCGAGCCCGCCGCCTATGGCGCGGACCGTATCCGCGGAGCCCGTGCCGGGCTGGATGGTGACCGCCAGCCCGCGCTTGGAATAGAAGCCCTTCTCCGACGCCACGAACCACGGGGCATGCTTGCCGCCGAGAATGAAGTCGAGCCGAATGATCGCCGGCTTATCTGCGGCGATAGCTGAGGCAGCTTGTAGGGCCGCGACCGTAGCAGCGATGAAAAAAACCGGCAGCATGGATTTGCGCCAGATGCGAAAAGGTTTTTTAGTCAGCGTCATTGTCCCACCTCCTGAATCAGAAAGAGCCTTCAATCTGCCGCACCTCCGCGCTCCACGGAACCATCTTCCTCTGCAGGATCTCGACGGCCACGAAGAGCGCGAGAGACAGCAGCGCCAGAATAAGCAGAATTACCAGAGCGAAGGCCGTGTCCAAGCTGTAGTTCGCCTGAAGCACCAGGTAGCCGAGCCCTTCGTTGGCGGCGACGAACTCGGCGACGATCGCACCGGTGACGGAAAGAACCAGCGCGACTTTGATCCCAGCGAACATATAGGGAAGCGAGTTGGGCAGGCGAATTTTTCTAAAGACATCCCATTGAGAGCCTCTGTTGATGCGGGCCAACTCGAGGAGTTCCGGCTCCACTTCCTTCAGCCCCACGACCGTATTGACGACGATCGGAAAAAACGCCACGAGAAAAGCTATCGCTATCTTGGACAAGAGACCGTAGCCGATCCAGATAACCATGAGCGGAGCGAAGGCGCTCTTCGGCATGGCGTAAAGAATGACGATCAGAGGGTAGATGGTATTCCGTAAGTGTTGCGAATAAACCACGCTGACGGCGAAGCCCACGCCCAGGACAAAAGAGAGGGCGAAGCCGCCCACCGCCTCGAGAAACGTGATCATAGCATGGCGGCCCAAGATAAAAAATTTAGCGGTTAAGGCGGCATAGAGATCCCTGGGCGGCGGGAGAATGAAGGCCGGCACGCGGAAAACCTCCACCAGGAGCTCCCAGAGGGCGAGCAGCGCCACGAAAAAGATCAGAGGCTCTGCCAGGTTTTTGACCGAAAAATGCAAAATTTTACCTCTCGGCGCAAAGGATAGATGGAACGTTAAAGGAAAGCAGACCCCCTGTCAAGGAATCACTACCTCTCCGTTAAAAAGTGCGGGCCACTTGCTCAGGAGGCAGTATGCAGTAAGCAGCCTTTCTGCTTTCTGCTTACTTTTTAATCTGGCTCCTCTCGAGCAGGGTGGCTCGTTTGTGCTGGATAGCTTCTCTTTCCTGACGCAGCTGCTTCTCGACGGCCCTGCGGAACCCTTCATGGACGATGTAGTGGAGGCTGGTGGTTGGCTCGGGATCCAGTCCTCTAAGCTGCTTGAAGCTCCCGCCGGCGCCGGCCTCGAAGCGCTTAAGCCCGTGGCGGATGCAGTATTCGATCGCCGAGTAATAGCAGACATTGAAGTGGAGATAGCGTACTTCCTCGGACGCGCCCCAGTAGCGACCGTATAAAACCGAATGGTCCTTGATATTGAACGTGCCGGCGATGATCTTAGAGTCCCGCTCGGCGAGTATCAGGCAGAGGTAGGGGGCGAAGCGGCGGAACAATTCGTCAAAGAATTCCTGAGTCAGATACTGGCGGCCGTAATAGAGGCGGTCGATGTGGCCCTTGTAGAGCTGAAACATGGTGCGCAGGTACGCCGGGGGCAATGCGTCCCCTTGCACCGCGCGGATGGTGATGCCCTGCTGTAGAATTTCCCGGCGCTCCCGCTTGATCTTGGTGCGCCGGTCGCTGCGAAAGGCGGCGAGGTAGTCGTCGAAAGAGCGATAGCCGCGATTCTGCCAGTGAAACTGCAGACCGATCCTCTGAACATAACCGAGTTCTCTCAGCGCCTCCCCCTCATCCGGCAGGCAAAAATTGACGTGGACGGAAGAAATCTTGTTTTCCCGCGCGATCTGCATCAGCGCCCGGCCCATAAGTTGGACCATTCCCCGCCGGTCCTGACTCCTGTCGGTGATAAAGCGCGGGCCGGTCACCGGCGTAAACGGTATTCCCACGAGCATCTTGGGATAGTAGCTGATGCCCAGATGCTGGGCATATTCCGCCCATTCATAGTCAAAGACGAATTCCCCCATGCTGTGGAGCTTCAAGTACATCGGGCAGCCGCCGACGACCCTTTCTCCTCTTTCGACGATGAGGTGATGGGGAAGCCAGCCGCTCCCTTCGTTAACGCAGCCGCTCTGCTCCAGGGCATCGAGCCAGTCCCACTTCATGAAAGGAGAGCCTTCGCCAACGAGACGGTCCCAGTCCGCGCGCCCTACTTCGCTAATCTTGCGGATGATTTTGATGGTGAGTTTATCGGCCACGCGCTCCGGATTGTAGCATTAGTGCCCCTCCCTGAAAACTCACACGAGGGAGGACTCTACTGCGAAAAGTGCGATGGAAGAGAGGGCTTCTGGACTCCCATCGCTCCACGGCTTCCCGCAGCGACCCTTATCAATTTTGAATTTTGAACCCAAAATTAAAAACTCACAATTATAGAAGAGCCGGCGAGGAGGCACTGAAGCGAAGGGATTGGGGGTCCGCTTGTAAGAGATGGGTTGAACCTTGAAGGTAAGGAACAGCTTGGACCCAAACGCTGCCGGGAGACAGATCAACGACTCAGGACATCCAAAAGCTCTTTGATCGTTTGCTTTTTGCGGCGGTTTCCGCTGCGCAGCACTCTGAGCAACTTGTCTATCCAAATTTCGTCGGCGGCTTTGAGCTTCTTTTTGGCATGGCCGTAACGTGCGGCTCTTTCCGCCACGTATCCCTCCCCGCTTCCTTTCTCTTCTTTGCCCGTTAAAAGCCAATCAACGCTCTTTCCCGACAGTTTAGAAATGCGCAACAGAATCTTAGCGGTAGGCACGTGACCGTTGAGACATTTGGAGATGGTCCCTTGGGGAACTCCTGCCTTATAGGCAAATCGGGTAGGATTGATGCCCATAGCCTGGATGGTCCTACGCAGACGGGCAGAAAATTGCTTATTCATTCGTTAGCGAATACGATCTTGACAAACAATTCAACCTAGAATATTCAACATAAGAGACACGGGCTGAGACAATTTTTTTGCCTATCCTACCAATGCACTGGGTCAAAATCAAGATCCGCATGTTAGAGCAGGGAATCTACACCCAAAAGGCATTGGCAGAAAGGCTTGGCGTCAATCCTTCTACGGTAACCCGTCTGCTCAAGGGGCAACGGAAGTCCCGCAGGCTGGAAAGGCAAATCGCGGAAATCTTAGAGATACCAGAGAATGGAAACGAGACCGAAAGAAAATGAAAGGCAGCCAAAGAGCATTCTCTTGGCCGACGCGAATGCCGACTGCAGAGAGCTCCTGTGCCTTTATCTCAAACTTCTGAACTACCCCACGCCGACAGAGGCAGTGGACGGTGAAGATACCGTCCGCAAGGCCTTAGCTGAGAAGCCCGATCTCATTATCATGGAGATTTTCTTGCCTAAAAAAAATGGCCTCCAGGTCGCTGCTCATTTAAGAGCCAACCCGTTAACTCGCAACACACGGATCGTGGCCGCCACCGCTATGGCCTTGCCTGATGATCGTGAGAGATGTCTGGCGAGCGGATTCGACGGCTATTTGGCCAAGCCGTTCACCATGCGGGAACTTGAGAAGCTCCTCCAAACCGTCTTTTCAAGTAACGCCAGCCCAGATTTTCCTTAGGCGCGGCTCCTTTAAGCATCCCGACCTCTCCTCCTCCCGGTGTAAACCTGCCTTCGATTGGAGTGTTGAGAAAACGTCCCAAAAGAGGGTATATCGGGATACGGCAGAGGATGTGGGGGAAGCGGCCGCATGAAAGCGAAAGATTCCATACGCCAGCAGGTCTGGGCGCTCCTGGAGAAAGCAAGGGTAGCCCGCTTCCCTGGAGCGCAGGGACGGATACCCAATTTCATCGGCGCGGAGAAATGCGCGCGCCTTCTCTCTGAGTCTCCGCTATGGAAAAAAGCTCAATTCATTAAAGGAACCTCTGAACAACTACTGTATAAGGAAGGGAGTCGGTTTTTCTTGGTTGTTTTCATGATGAGTTACGGTTTTGCGAGTTTACATCGGATTAG
>Ga0209824_10001003_pt1 | contig 16864 bp, 17 predicted proteins | sample VDWuncwatermetaG_FD_184124 | JGI IMG/M metagenome (GOLD analysis project Ga0209824, IMG submission 184124) | Wastewater microbial communities from Netherlands to study Microbial Dark Matter (Phase II) - VDW unchlorinated drinking water (SPAdes)... ... | reverse complement strand
GTATGGATCCTGACGTTCCTTTGGTGGTGCCTGAAGTTAATCCTGAAGATATCAAAAAACATCATGGGATCATTGCTAATCCTAATTGCTCGACTATACAAATGCTGGTGGCTTTAAAGCCCCTGCATGATTTCGCCAAGATCAAACGCATTGTGGTTTCCACGTATCAGGCGGTTTCCGGTGCCGGTGCCGAGGCTGTGGCGGAATTGGAAGGCCAATTGGCGGGCAATAAGACGTTCAAGAAATTCCCGCATCAAATCGCGCATAATTTGATCCCGCAGATTGATGCGTTTACGGATAATTTCTACACCAAGGAAGAAATGAAAATGGTCAACGAGACCCGCAAAATGTTCCATGATCCCAAAATTCAGGTGTCCGCAACTTGTGTGCGCGTCCCGGTCAAAAACAGCCATTCTGAATCTGTCAATATCGAGACCAAGAAAAAGATCACCCGCGCCCAGGCGATCAAGATTTTAAGCAAGGCGCCGGGGGTCAAGGTTGTTGATGATGTCAAGGCATCTCATTATCCGCTGCCGATCATGGCTGACGGCCGTGATGAGACCTTTGTCGGCCGCATCCGTGAAGACATCTCCATTCCCAATGGATTGAACCTGTGGGTGGTTTCAGATAATCTCCGCAAGGGTGCCGCCCTCAACGCCGTCCAAATCGCGGAAATTTTGATCAAGAACCTCTAATGAAGACATTCGTCCTCGGCGACATCCACGGCGCCTACAAAGCCCTGCTTCAATGTTTAGACTTATCTAAATTCGATAAAAAGAATGATCGACTTATCTGTTTGGGGGATGTTTGCGATCGAGGAATACAAATCAAAGAGTGTATTGATGAGCTTTTGACTATTTCCAATCGTGTTTATATTTTAGGCAACCATGATGCCTGGGCATTAGAGTGGGCGATTTATGGGGAAATCCCTCAAGGATGGTGGGACCAGGGGGGCGCCCTGACGGCCAAGTCTTATCAAGGGACTGGAATGCCCAAGGAGCATACTCAATTTCTGGCTGAAGCGCGCCTTTACTTTGTTGATCAAAATAGACTATTTGTCCACGGCGGTTTCGACCCGCAACGTCCTCTCGAAGAAACTCCAAAGGAAATTTTTATTTGGGACAGAAGTTTATTAGAACAAGCGCAAGAGCTTCACCTTACAAATCCAGATTATAAATTTGGAAATTATGACGAGATTTTTATCGGGCACACGCCAACGATCAATTTTGGCAAAAGCGAACCTCAGAAATTCTGCAATGTCTGGAACTTAGACACCGGCGCCGGATGGGGCGCACGGCTTACGATCATGGATGTAGATACAAAACAATTCTGGCAATCTGATCCTACTTAATCGTGTCATTGCGAGCGAAAGGAATCATGATGAAAAGGAAACCGATCAAGAAATTTTGTATCATCTGCGGAAAACTAATTCTAATTGCTAAAAATCGTACATTGTATTGTTCCACATGTTCTCATTTTAGCGCACGAATGAGATTCAAATATTTTCCATTAAAGATACGTAATGATATTTTTAAATATGTGCGTAAAAATGGTTATGTATGTTACTACACTAAAATGCCTCTTGAAATGCACGATCCTAAGAGTCCTTGGTATTACATAGACCAATTAGCAAACTATAAGAAAAATCGAATAAAAATAAAAAAGAAACATTTGGTCTATTGGGATAAGCTCAATTCATAATATTTTTGTCATTCCCGAATGCTTTTGGTCGTATTGACCGACACTCACAGTTGTTCGGCGGGAATCCAGACATGCATGGACGACCGACATCGATATATTTTCCTGCTAAAATCTGCCGTATATTCCCTGTTACTTGCTCGGCAGATGTAGGATTTTATGCGGAGGTTTCCTAGTGACATAAATCAGAATATCAACAATTTTACAAAACGATATTTGGAAGAAAAACATTGAAGGCATCAAATTTTAAAAACTGGCCAAAATCTATCACATCAATAATCCTTCCATTAGAATAAGACATGCGTAATTTTAAGATTACTTTTGAATATGATGGCGCGGGGTTCCCGCTCGCGATCGTGGGAAATATGATGGCCTGGTCAAGAAATTTGAGACCTATATTAAGACTAAGCGGGAGGATGAATTAAAATTAAAGTTTTTCGATGGTAAGGGGAAATCCTTACATCCACAGTATGTATATTTAAAAAACTGGCTGCAGGCTGTTGAAGCGGTGATCAGGCATTTCTTAGGTGAGAAAGAATTACGCGCCATGCGGTCTTTGTATGAAAAGGAATTCACTTGTCGTATTTTACAGGCTCGGGACCATTGAATTAAAGGGACACAATACTTAATTGAAGATCTCTATAAAAACCCATCCCAAATCTAAAAAAATAGAGGTGCTACGGAAAGACGAGGCCCAGGGCTTTTTATTTATTGAGCAAAGCTGTAGTTTGTGGTAAAAATATAACCGTCGGTTTCCCCCAAACCGAAGGTAGTTAATCTTAATTCCGCGCCACCCCCAGCGCAATGAACACCGACCAACAGGAGGGGGATCATGTCTGGAGATCAAAAACAAATAGCAATATTTAAAGGAAAACAAATCCGTAGGGTTTGGGATGAAAGCCAAGAAAAATGGTATTTTTCTGTGGTGGATGTTGTTGCGGCTCTTTCGGGGGCATCTATACCCAAAAGGTATTGGTCTGATCTTAAGCGTAAGCTTTTATCAGAAGGAAGTCAGGTGTACGAGAAAATCGTACAACTGAAATTGTTAGCTTCTGACGGCAAGAAATATTTAAGTGACGTTGCAGATACAGAAACCATGTTTCGTATTATACAGTCAATTCCTTCACCCAATGCGGAACCTTTTAAATTATGGTTAGCTCAAGTTGGTTATGAACGCGTTGAAGAATCCGTTGATCCTGAATTAGCTATTCAACGGGCAATGCAAAGTTACTTAAAAAAAGGCTATTCTAAGGATTGGGTCAATATGCGGCTTAAAAGCATTGAGATCCGTAAAGTATTGACTGATGAACGGGTTAAACGTGGGGTGAAATCATCAGATGAGTTTGCTATACTGACTGATGAAATTGCCCTTGCGTGGGCTGGCATGACAACAAAACAATACAAAAACTTTAAAGAGTTAACCAAAGAGAATTTGCGGGATAATATGACTAATTTAGAATTGATTCTTAACATGTTGGCAGAAGCAAGCACGACCGAGATCTCACAGGTCAAAGAACCAAAAACTTTTCATGAGAATAAAGAAGTGGCCAAAACAGGCGGTTCAATTGCCGGCAAGGCAAGAAGATCAATTGAAAGAAAAACAGGGAAAAGGGTAATCACTAAAGATAGTTATATTAAGCAAATTGGAATTCATTAGTGAGGTCGTGACAAATTGTCACCAACTGAATTCAAGTTTATTAAGGCTGATGCTTTGAAGATTTCCATAAAAACCCATCCCAAATCCAAAAAAATAGAGGTGCTTCGGAAAGACGCAGCGCATTATGAGGTGTGGGTCAAGGAGGCGCCGGAAAAGGGCAAGGCCAACCAGGCGGTCATTGAAGCGTTGAGCGTTCATCTGGGTGTGCCGCGTTCGCAATTGACTATAAGTTCGGGCCACACTTCCCGCAATAAAATCATTGAGATTGAGTAAAAAAATAGTAGAATAAATAAAAGGCCTGCCCCGCTTCTTGCATTCTGCAAGCATGCAGCGGGGCATGCACGTTATCAGATATGCAATAGAATAAACAGAAGCACACTGACCGTACCATCCCCGCCGCTTCTGATTAATAATCCTTGCAAAAAGTACCAAAAATGGTACACTTGAGATGGAAAGATTTGAGCCATTACAGGTAATTTTCTATATGACAACGACAGGTCACGAGCCTGTTAGAGAGTGGCTACGTTCGTTACATAAGGACGAAAAGAAACAGATCGGTGAAGATATCAAGACTGTGCAATTCGGCTGGCCGATAGGAATGCTGTAGTTGAAAAATTGGACCGGGATCTTTGGGAAGTTAGAACCAAATTGAGGAATAAAATTTCTCGGGTGATATTTACGGTTCACGAGAATCAAATTGTTTTATTACATGGGTTCATTAAGAAAAGCCAGAAGATTCCTGCTGAAGATTTAGAATTAGCACAAAGACGCATGAATGAAATTAAGAGAGGATGATATGATGAAAAACAAACATATTGGAAGCAATTTCGATGAGTTCTTAAAACAAGAGGGTATGCTTGAAGAAACAACGGCGGCCGCCACAAAAAGGGTAATTGCCTTTCAGGTTCAGCAGCTCATGAAAAAGGAACATCTTACTAAGAAAACCATGACTGAACGTATGAAGATCAAGAGCAGGATCCAATTAGACCGGTTACTTGATCCTAACAATGTATCCGTAACGCTGTTGACTCTGGAGAAGACCGCCCGGGCTCTTGGAAAACATCTTAAAATTCAGTTTGTTTAAGGTAATAAATGCGTGATTTTAAGATTACTTTTGAATATGATGGCTCAGACTTTTTCAGTTAAATATCTAATAAAGTTATTTAAATAACAATGATTTGTCGTACAATAAAAGTAAATAGGGTAAATCAGCATTAGCGAACGGATTATTTTGCGCGTTACGATCGTTTTTTTTGCGGTTTTTCTTTTAAGCCCTGCCGTATTTGCGGCTGAGATTTCTTCCCAGGAATTTCTTTCCAGTGATTTCGTCAAAAGTTTAAAACATAAAGAATATAAGAAGGCGCTTGATCAGAGCAATCAACTCCTTCAACAATATCCGCAAGACAGCCTTATTCTGCGTTACCGTGCCCTGACTCTTGAAAAACTTGGGTCTTTTGATGGAGCGATCAAACTTTATCAAGCAATTTTACAAGCTCACCCCAATGATATTCCTGCACACTTGTTTATAGGACTGGCTTATATTAAGAAAGCTCAATATCAAAAGGCCGAAAAAGAGTTAAGTTTTGTTATTAAGCATGGTTCTACAGCAGGGTATAGGCATTGGGCGCAGGAACAACTAAGCCGTCTGCATTTAAATAAGCGTTTAGCCAATAAAACTATCGAAAAAAAGCCATATCTTTTAGGCAAGTTAGGGATTGATTATGACAGCAACCCATTGCTTATCCCGAATGATAAAAGCCTTTCGGTGCAGGGAAGTAAAGAAGCCTCGGCGCTCTATGTGAGCGAGCTTAATGTAGGATATCCTTTGTGGTTGGGAAAAGATTCTCGTTTGGATGTCTTATACATAGGAGAAGAGTATCTTCATAGTAAGGGTGCCAGTCAGGTGGATTTTTCTTCTCAAGGATTTGCTTTGGATGCCAAGAAAAGGCAATTTTTAGGGAAGCGACCATTCCTGTTGGGTGCTCGTTATGATTTTCGCGCTAATTTTTTAACAAGCAACCTCTTTTCAATCGTTAACCGATTTTTCTTAAGCGCCGACACTTCTTTCTGGCGTAAGACACTGACACATTTTTTCAGTCATTTAACTTTATTTGATTATGGTTCTAAGTTTGAAGGGACAAATCTCGATCAATCTTCCCGCGATGGTGTCCGTGAAGGCGTTGGTGTAACGCAATATTTTTATACTCTCAATCTTAAGAGTTTTTTCTTTGTTAAAGGAGAAGGAGATTTTGACCAAACACGTGGAAAGGACTTTAATAGTCAAGGAGGGCAGGTCCTTTTAGGTTTTCATACGCCGCTTGAGTTTTGTCGAGAGACGGATTTGGATGTGTCGACAGGATTCGATTGGCAAGTATACCCCGACTTTTCATCTTTATCGGCTTTAGATAGCAGAGATCGGCGTGACAATGGTTTGGATGTTTATGTTGGCCTGACGCATCATTGGAAGCGTAATCTTGCGACCAGAATTTTTTATCGATATATCAATTCAGAAAATAATAATGATTACTTTGAACGGACCAGGCATATTGCGGGCGTGGAAGTTATTTTTTCGTTTTAGAGAATTTTCAACTATGGCAGGCAACTATGGAAACTAGAAAACAACACATAAAAATAATAATTTCATGCGGCCTTTTATTGTTCATGTCCGGTTTTTCTTTTTTGGTATTGGCAGACGAGAATAGACATGCTGCCGTTGATCAGGCAATAGGGGTTATGGAGCAAGGAAGGCGGATTTCATCGCAGGGAAACTATAATAATAGCGGAAATCACGGATATTTATTCACCGGTAGAGGACAAACCAATACCGGAGTGCAAGCAGGCCAAAATGGCAGTAAACAAGTAATAGAAAGTGGCAGTTCAGGGACAACAACGCAAGAATCATCTGGTGCTTCTGGCACAGGTTCATCCGGAACACAGGTAGGCAGTACTTCAGAAACTACTGGGTCAAGTGCTGTTCATAATGCAGACGTAATAACTCAGCCGGTCACTGGCACGACGGGCCAAACAGTTACAGGTACAACAGAAGTTCAGACGGGAAGTAGTTCCGGAACAACCACACAAGAACCATCCGGTACATCAAGCAATCCCATCATCGGTGTCGAGGCTGGTACAAATCCGGAGTCAGGCACGCCTAATGCCGGCGTCCAAGTGGACACAAGCGGGCAACTCGAAGACAGACAAATTCTTGACGCAGGTGTGACTGGAGAAAATACTGGATCAACCGGAGTCGAAGTGGGCAGCGCGACCGATATTACAGGCCAAGAACTTGTTCATGAAGCAGACATAACGACTGCGCAAGAACCAGCGGGTACTTCGGGTAATCCTATTGTCGGTGTTGAAGCCGGCACAAATCCTGAATCTGGTATACCCAATGTTGGGGTAGCTGTAGATACAACCGGTGAACTTGAAGATAAACAAATTTTACAAACAGATTTAGCTACAGAAGGCATTGCCTCATCCGAGCAAGTTGGGAGCGCCTCAGATATTACAGGCTCAACCGTCGTTCAAGGTACAGACGTGACAACCCAGCCCGTTGAAAGTATTATTCCTGTCCCATCGGACCTTAGCGCAGAAGTCGATACAACAGGGCAGACTGTTGGAGGCACAGCCGATATTGGAGCTGAAGCAGATGTTTCCGGCGTTAGTGAAGGGGAGGAGGAAATATGCGACCCGGCGGATGGACTTACATCTACCGCCTGTGGGCTTCTTAAGCCCTAAAAACGGTACCAAGGAGTTTTCATGACCGAACATACAGAAGCATGGGGTTTTTTAAGGAAGCTGTCTTGGGAAGACATGCTTCTTGTTTTGGGAGCGCTTGTTTTAGCTGGGATTGTTGCGGCGGTTATCCGTTGGAGCATGCGTCATCTGGCGGAAAAAGCTCCAGCCCGGCTTCGCCTTTTTATTTTACGGTTTGTTCCGCTATCCCGTTTATTAGTTGCTATCGCCTGCGTTGTGATCATTGTCCCTATTCTCATTGAACCGAAATTCCAAAATGTTATAGCGCTTATTGCCAGCGTTGGGGTGGCATTTGCTTTTGCGTTTAAAGATTATGTAAGCTGTCTTGCGGGAGGATTGGTCACCGTTTTGGAAAACACTTACCAGCCCGGGGATTGGATCGAGGTTGACGGTATCTATGGAGAAGTCAAGTCAATCGATATGCGGGCGGTACGGATCGTCACTCCCGATGATACCGAAGTTTCTATTCCGCATTTACGCCTTTGGTCGACAAGCATTTTTAATGCCTCAAGCGGCAGCCAGAGCCTCTTGTGCGTTGCGGATTTCTACCTGCACCCGGAGCACGATGCTTCTTTGGTGCGCAGCCGTTTAACCGAAGTCGCGGAAAATAGTCCTTTTCGCAAACCCGAAACTCCGGTTGTTGTCATCATATTCGAGAAACCATGGGGAACACATTACCGGCTTAAGGCTTATGTGAAAGAGAGCCGTAAGCAGTTTTTGTTTATAACGGATCTGACAGTGCGGGGCAAAGCAATGATCCGTTCTCTCGGAATTCGTTTTGCGCAAGCGACATACGCTGAGACAAAATCTTGATCTCCCCTTAGTTCGCAATTATCTTGTCGAATTTTCTTTGTCAGAGTAGAATTGGCCTATGAATAAAGAGTATTGTTCCCGTACTGCCAAGCAAGGAACAGGGAATATTTTTAAGGTTACTTTTGAATATGACGGCGCGGAGTTTTGCGGATGGCAGACCCAGGCCCAAGGTGAGCGGACGGTCCAGGGCGAGCTGGAGGCTGTTCTTTCAAAATTTTTTAAACAGCCGATCAAGGTCATCGCTTCAGGCCGTACGGACAGCGGGGTGCATGCGCAAGGCCAGGTGGTTTCTTTTAAGGCCGACACCCGCATGAAGCCTTTGGAAATTCAACGGGCCCTCAACAGCCGTTTGCCGGCGGATATTGCCGTGCATGAAGTAAGGCAAGTCAAAAGCGATTTTCATGCCCAGTACAGCGTCAAAGAAAAGACCTACCGCTATACAGTTTTAAATCGTAAGTACCACTCGGTATTTTTAAGAGACCGTGCTTTTTTTTATCCTTACCCGTTGAATATTTCAAATATGCGCAAAGCCGCTAAATATCTAATCGGGAGCCATGATTTTAAATCTTTTCAGGCCCATGATCCCCGCAGGGCCCAACGCCAGACAAAGCGCACGATCAAGAAAATTGCGATCAAAAAAGAAGGGGACCTGGTCCATATTGACGTTACGGCCGATGGTTTCCTTTATAAGATGGTGCGCAATATCGCGGGAACGCTTGTGAGTATAGGCTCAGGGCAATTGCCACCGGGTGATATGCCTAAAATATTGAAGGCTAAAAACCGTAAAGCTGCTTGGGACACCGCGCCGGCAGAGGGTTTGTGCCTGATGACGGTAAAATATTAAAAATATTTGACTTTTGGCGTAAAGGTGTTATATTTTAGAGTCTTGTAATGAACAGGAATTCCCGGTTTTTGGGGAATTTTTATATTTAGGGCTATCTTTATGAAGACGTTTTTGCCAAAAGTTGATGAAATTGAACATAAATGTTATGTGATCGATGCCAAGGACAAGATCTTGGGCAAGGTCGCGGCTAAGGCGGCTTCTGTGCTGCGCGGCAAACACAAGCGCATTTTTACGCCGTTTTTGGATACCGGGGACTCTGTTATCATCATCAACGCTGAAAAAGTCAAGGTGACCGGCAAGAAATTAACGGATAAAGTCTATAGCCGTTATACAGGTTATCCCAGCGGCTTAAGGGAAATGACCTTAGGAAGAATGTTGCAGAAAGCTCCGGCTAAAGTCCTGGAATTGGCGGTTTCCCGCATGTTTCCAAGCGGTCCTTTAGCTTATAAGCAGACAGCCAAGTTGAGGGTTTACGCGGGTGAAGTCCATCCGCATGCAGCACAAAAACCTATTGCATTGGAAGTTTAATCAGGAGAGTACCATGGTTGAAGTTGTCAAATACTCAGGTACAGGTCGTCGTAAAAGCTCAGTTGCTCGGGTGGTTTTAACTCCCGGGGGCGGGAAGATCATGGTCAATAAACGCGAGTTTTTGAATTATTTCCCTCGCGAGACCGACCGGATTTTAATTATGTCTCCTTTAAAATTGGTGAATTTGGAAAATAAATTTGATATTGCCGTGCGTGTCACCGGCGGCGGTTCCACCGGCCAGGCGGGCGCTTTTAAATTAGGCCTGTCACGCGCCATCATTTCTTGCGATCCTTTGACCCGTGGTATTTTGAAAAAGGCCAGCTGCTTGACCAGAGACGACAGAATGAAAGAAAGAAAGAAACCCGGTCAAAAGGGAGCGCGCCGTAAATTCCAATGGGTTAAACGTTAACGACAATTAAAATATAAAGTAAAACAAGCCCATTTCCTCCTAAATTACATTGACGAGATGGGCTTTTTTATTTAGGCTAAGAGCTTATGAAAAACACTTATTCACATATACGTGCTGGCATTTTAGGCGTCAGCGGTTATACCGGCCGGGAGGTGTTTGCCTTGGCTTTGAAGCATCCCGGCGTACGGCTCACCTATGTGGCGGCCAATAATACACAAGGCCCCATGGCGGAGATTTATCCGGAATTTTTAAACCGCACGACCCTGATTTGCCAAAAGTTCAATATTAAAAAGGCAGTGGAAAAATGCGACGTGGTCTTCTTGGCCCTGCCGCATACCGAATCCATGCGTGTGGCGCCGAAATTATTAAAGGCAGGGCTTAAGGTGATTGATTTAAGCGCGGATTACCGGCTTAAAAAGCCACAAGTTTATGAAACCTGGTATGGCCACAAGCACACGGACACGAAGAATTTAAGCAAGGTGATTTATGGCCTGCCGGAATTATTCCGGCAGAAGATCAAAGGAGCCACATTCGTGGCAAATCCCGGCTGTTATCCGACGGCCGCTATTTTAGGGCTGGCGCCTTTGATTTCCACCCGCCGGGACATTCAGTCGATCGTGGTGGATGCTAAATCAGGGGTTTCCGGGGCCGGGCGTAAGGCCACGATAGACTTGCTTTTTTCTGAAGCCAATGAGAATTTTAAAGCGTATAAGGTTTTAAGCCATCAGCATGCGCCGGAAATCGAGCAGTATCTATCTGGATTAGCCGGCCGTGCCACACATATCCATTTTGTGGCGCACTTGCTTCCCATCACGCGGGGGATTTTAAATACAATGTACGTGCATTTAAAAGAGGGCATCACCTTAAATCAATTGCACAGTTTGTATAAGAAATTTTATAAGATGGAGCCTTTTGTCCGGCTTCATCCGCTCGGGGAGCAGCCGGAAACCAAGAATGTGGCTAATACTAATTTTTGCGATATAGGTTTGGCCCTCAGTCCTGATAAAAAAATGGTGGTGATCACCTCTGCCATTGATAATTTGGTCAAAGGCGCTGCAGGGCAGGCGGTGCAGAATATGAATATTATGTACGGGTTTAATGAAGTTGAGGGGCTGTTATGAAAATAATTAAAGGCGGGGTAACGGCGCCCAAAGGTTTTTTGGCCAACGGCGTATCAGCAGGCATCAAGCGTTCGGGTAAGGCAGATTTGGGTATTATTGTTTCAGAGCGTCCATCTGTCACCGCCGGTGTTTTTACCAAGAGCTCAATTAAGGCGGCACCGCTTTTAGTCAGCATGAAGCATATTAAAAAAGGCCGGGTACAGGCGGTATTGGTTAATTCCGGCAATGCCAATTGTTATACCGGTCGTGCCGGTCTGAAACACGCTTTAAGGTCGACGGCACTTGTGGCCAAACTTCTTGGGGTCCGCCCCACGGACGTTTTAGTGACATCAACAGGCATTATCGGCAAACGATTGCCATATAATAAAATTGTTGATGCGGCGCCAATGTTGATCAAGGGGTTAAGCCCGAAGGCGGGCGGTAAATTCGCCCGGGCGATCATGACCACGGATTTGAAAGTTAAAGAGATCGCGGTTGAGATCATGGTTGGCGGCAAAAAGGTGATCCTTGGTGGCTGCGCCAAAGGGTCAGGGATGATTGAGCCTAATATGGCGACCATGCTGGGGTTTGTCACAACGGATGCGGCGATATCTCATAAAATGTTGAAACTTGCTCTAAAGCGCGCAACTGAGCAGTCATTTAACAGCATTACTGTTGACGGGTGCATGAGTACCAATGATATGGTCACCCTGCAGGCCAGCGGATTGGCAGGGAATAAAAAAATAGTGACAGAAGATGGGGATTTTAAAAAGTTTTATCAGGCGCTTGAATTTGTGTGCATTGATCTGGCTAAAAAAATCGTCCTTGATGGCGAAGGAGCGACCAAGTTTTTGACGATTAATGTCAAAGGGGCTGCCAATGTGATACAGGCCAGGAAAATTGCCAAAACCATTGCCAATTCCGCCCTGGTTAAAACCGCGGCTTTTGGCAGTAACCCTAATTGGGGACGGGTGGGTGCGGCAGTGGGTTCTTTGGGGATCAATAAAATCAATGAGCATAATATGAAAATTACTTTTTCTTCGTTTGATAAAAAAGAGATTGCCATTAAGGTTGAGTTGAGTTTAGGCCGTGCCAGTGCCACGGTTTACACCTGTGATTTTTCTTATGAGTATGTGCGTATTAATGGAGAATACAACTGATGGATCAATTTATTAAAAAAGCTTCCATTTTGATCGAAGCTATTCCTTACATTCATGCTTTTCGCCGCAAGATTTTTGTCATTAAATACGGCGGCAGTATTTTAGACGATCCTAAGATCCGCCATCATGTTTTGCAGGACATTGTATTTTTATCTTATGTGGGGATCCGTATTATTATTGTGCATGGCGGGGGCCCGCATATTTCAGCGCGTATGAAGGAAGAGGGATTAAAGAATGAATTTGTCGATGGCATTCGAGTGACGGACAAAAAGACGCTGTCGATTGTCGGTGAAGAATTAGAAAAACTCAACCGGCAGATTGTCGCGGAAATCAAAAACCTCAAAGGAGATGTCACCGGACTTCGCGGCCAGGAGAATATTATTTTTGTAAAAAAGAAAAAAGCCGTCAAGGATTTAGGCTTTGTGGGGACGATCACTTCGGTTAATAAAGAGCATTTGGAGGCACACCTGAGTCAGGGGCAGATCACGGTGGTTTCCCCGATGGGTATGACAGTGGAAAAACAGTCGCATAATGTCAACGCGGATGAAGTGGCCTCTGCCATAGCTAATTCCATGAAGGCGGAAAAATTGGTGCTTTTGACCGATGTACCCGGAGTCATGCGCGATTTAAAAGATATGAGCACCTTAATGTCAACGCTGACCTTGTCCCAAGTAGATGATTTGATTAAAAGCGATGTGATTGTAGGAGGCATGATCCCGAAAGTAAATTCCTGCGTCGAAGCCCTTAAAGGGGGCGGTGTCAACAAAACCCACATCGTTGATGCCCGCATGCCGCACGCGTTACTTTTGGAGTTCTTTACAGATCAGGGGGTTGGAACGCAAATCATAAAATCATGAAAGCTGACGAAATTTTTCAAGAATATAACGAGCACATCCTTTCGACATACACCCGTATGCCCGCGATCTTTGTCAAAGGCAAGGGGTCTGTGCTCACCGACATCCATGGTAAGAAATATTTAGATTTCTTTCCCGGCTGGGGTGTCAGCAATTTAGGGCATTGCCATCCCAAGGTCATGGGCGCGGTGCGTGAGCAGATCGGAAAATTAATCCACGTTCCGAATAATTTGTATAATCCTCACCAGGCCAAATTAGCCAAAGAATTGGTCCGTATTGCTTTTGAAGGCAAGATTTTTTTCTGTAACAGCGGGGCCGAGGCAGTTGAAACAGCCATTAAATTCGCTCGCGCTTACGGCGAGGGCAAAAAATTTGAGATCATCACGGCCATTAATTCTTTTCACGGCCGTACCATGGGTGCGTTGACAGCAACGGGGCAGGAAAAACACCAAAAAGGTTTTGCTCCTCTTGTGCCGGGCTTTAAATATGTAGCGTTTAATGATATTAATGCTTTAAAAGCTGCGGTCAATGATCAAACAGTTGCCATTATCTTAGAGTTGATTCAGGGTGAGGGCGGGATTAATATCGCGGCTAAAGAATATGTGAAGGCCATGCGTCAGATTTGTGATGAGAAAAAGATTTTGCTCATCGCTGATGAAGTGGCAACAGGAATGGGGCGCACCGGAGAGATTTTTGCGTTTAAGCAATATGGCGTTGTCCCTGACGTTCTTTGCTTGGCGAAAGCCTTAGGGGGTGGCTTGCCCATCGGGGCTATGATCGTTAAAAAAGAGCTGGCGGATGTCTTCAAGCCGGGCATGCATGGCTCGACCTTTGCCGGTAGCCCATTGGTTTGCAAGGCAGCTTTGGGTGTTTTGAAAGCTATTTATGCTGAAAAAATAATGAAGAATGTCAAAATTCAAGGGCCGTATTTGATGCAAAAATTAAATGAGTTGAAATCCAAATATGATTTTATTAAAGAAGTGCGCGGCCTGGGGCTTATGATCGGCGTTGAATTGACCATGGACGGCACAGCTATTTTTAAGGAATGTTTTGCTCGTGGGCTAATTATCAATTGCACGCAAGGCAATGTACTGCGCATTATGCCGGCGCTTAATGTGACCCGTCGTGAAATTAACAAAGCCATTCATATTTTAGACGGGGCGATAGAGGCAACTTTGAAAAAGGAGGCTGTCATTCCCGCCCCTGCAGCTTCGCTTTGCGAAGCAAAGCGGCAGGGGGGAATCTAAAATATATGAAACGCGATTTGATCACATTGTTGGATTATTCCAGTGCCGAAATTCTGGCTCTGGTTGACTCAGCTGACCAGTTAAAAAAGCAAAAGGGTAAACTGCGCGCAGACCTTAAGGCCAAGTCCGTGGCACTGGTGTTTCAGAAACCGTCTAATCGCACGCGGGTTTCTTTTGAGGTGGGCGTTTATGAATTAGGAGGGCATTGCCTTTATTTGGGCCCGGAGGAGATCAATTTGGGCAAGCGCGAGTCCATCTATGATGTGGCCAAGACCTTGTCGCGTTATGTGCATTGCATTATTGCGCGGGTTTTTGACAATAAAGATATCGTTGAGCTGGCCCGACACGCGGATGTGCCGGTGATTAATGCTTTATGCGACTTGTATCATCCCTGCCAGGCGCTGGCGGATATTCAAACGATCCGTGAGCAGTTGGGTCCGTTTAAGGGCTTGACCCTGGCTTATGTGGGCGACGGGAATAATGTATTTCATTCGTTAATGATTGCCTGTGCCAAGGTGGGGATCAATGTACGCTTTGCCGGCCCTCGTGGCTATGATCCCAACCCGGGGATTGTGCATCAGGCAAAGGAAATTGCTAAAAAGAATAAAAGCACGATTGAATTAGGGCGGGACCCCGAAGCGGCTGTTAAGGGCGCGCATGTGATTTATTCCGACGTATGGGTCAGCATGGGCCAGGAAACCCAAACAACCAAACGTATCAAAGAATTTAAGGGTTATCAGATCAATGGTGATTTGATGAAATTAGCTGATAAAAATTATATTTTTATGCATTGCCTGCCCGCACATCGCGGACTGGAAGTGACTACGGATATCATCGATGGAAAGCACTCGGTGATCTTTGATCAAGCCGAAAACCGTTTGCACGCGCAAAAGGCAGTTCTTTTAAAATTATTGTGAATTCCGTGCCAATTCAACACGACCGTACGTAAAGACGAAACTTTACGACGTCGAAGCAATTGGGCCTTTTTAATTCGGGTTACAGTGAGTGGCACGGAATTCGAAACAGGGAGTTTATATGAAGAAAGTCGTTTTAGCTTATTCCGGAGGGCTCGACACCAGCTGTCTCATCCGTTGGCTGAAAGATAAAGATTATGAAGTCATTGCTTTTATGGCGGATGTTGGGCAGGGGTGTGATTTCAAGAGAATAGAAAAACGTGCTTTGGCAACCGGTGCCTCGAAAGTTTACATCCTGGATTTGAAGCAGGAATTTGTTAAAGATTATGTGTTTCCGGCGATAAAAGCCAATGCGGTTTATGAAGGAAAATATTTTTTGGCGACCGCCTTGTCGCGGCCATTGATCGCCAAGCATCAGGTGGCTGTGGCGCAAAAAGAGAAAGCCGCGGCGATTGCCCACGGCTCAACGGCCAAGGGCAATGACCAGGTGCGTTTTGAAGTGACCGCTAAAATTTTGGCACCTCATCTGGAATTATTAGCGCCTTTGCGCACATGGGAATTAAAAACCCGCGAGCAGGAAATTGAATACGCGCATAAGAACAAGATTCCCATTGATGTCACTAAAAAGAGCCCGTACTCGACGGACATTAACCTTTACGGCCGTTCCATTGAATGCGGCTGTTTAGAAGATCCCTGGGTTGAGCCGCCGGAAGAAATTTATGCGATGACCAAAAATCCGCTTAAGTGCCCTAATCGTCCGGAATATATTGAGGTGGAGTTTTTCAAAGGGAATCCGGTTAAAGTCAATGGCAAGGCGTATGCTCCTGTCGAGTTGATTGTCAAACTTAATGAGATAGGGGGACGTAACGGGGTGGGACGTGTGGATATGGTAGAAAACCGTTTGGTGGGCATTAAATCCCGCGAGATTTATGAAAATCCCGCAGGCACTGTTTTAATGACAGCGCATAAAGAACTCGAGGCCCTGGTGCTTGACCGTGAGACCTTGCATTATAAAGAATTGATTTCCCCTCGCTATGCCGAGTTGACGTATTATGGATTGTGGGAGACGCCTTTGAGGCACCAGTTAGATGCGTTCATTCACAAGACCCAGGAACGTGTCAGCGGAGTTGTGAAGTTGAAGTTATTTAAAGGAAGCTGCCAGGTGGCGGGGCGTAAATCCAGGTTCTCACGTTACAAAGAAGAATTAGCAACGTACGGCAATAAAGATATTTTCGATCCCAAACTTTCCGAGGGCTTCATCCGGATCTGGGGCATGCCGTACTAAGAGGAGTAAATATGACTAAACTTTGGGGTGGACGATTTAGTAAGGAAACTAATAAACAGGTCGAAAAATTTACTAAATCGATCCAGTTTGATCATAAATTGGCCATGTACGATATATTTGGTTCAATTGTTCATGTGGATATTCTTAAGAATGCTCAATATTTAAAACCAGAAGAAGCAGTAGCTTTGTCGAAGGCATTGGAGGAGGTATTCCAAGATATAGAGAATAATAAGTTTGAATGGGATCAAGATTGTGAGGACATTCATACAGATATTCAAAATAAATTAGCAGTAAAAGTTGGAGATTTGGTTCAAAAGTTACATACTGCTCGTTCTCGTAATGATCAAGTTGTTTTTGCAACCAAATTCTATTCAAAATATGAAATTCTGAATGTTAAAGTTAAAATACTTGAATTGGTAAAAGCTTTAAAAGATTTATGTGTTCAGAATAATGATATTATTATTCCTGGTTTTACGCATCTACAACATGCACAACCAGTTTATTTAAAAGATTACTTATCTGCTTATATAGAAATGCTTATCAGGGATGATGGTCGATTAAAGTATATTTCGGATAATATGAAAATTACTATGGGAGCT
>Ga0209824_10000999_pt1 | contig 16896 bp, 1 predicted proteins | sample VDWuncwatermetaG_FD_184124 | JGI IMG/M metagenome (GOLD analysis project Ga0209824, IMG submission 184124) | Wastewater microbial communities from Netherlands to study Microbial Dark Matter (Phase II) - VDW unchlorinated drinking water (SPAdes)... ... | reverse complement strand
AACAAACCATGCAGCTCTTTCTCGCCACTTTTGCCGAGTGCCTGTACAAAAATTTCCTTTAACGAATCATAAACAGGACTTATTTGAATTCCTGCTGCCCCAGCTTCGGTGGATGGCTGAAATTCTAAAGGAAGATAACTTATGATTTTTTCTATCTGATCTTTCGGCAATTTCAAACCTGTATTATGATTTCGCGCCTCTTCAGGGCTTAAAATGCTTAGCCCTCCTACATTAAAAATATCCGCGTCCTCTCTTATTTCAAATAACAAAGGCGGCGTATTGCCAAACCCTCCTCTTTCATACGCTTCAAGATAATCCAGCTCCGGAACTTTAAGATAGTCTCGCGTACCCACAACTCTTACAAGCCTGGTTCTCCTGCCTGTATATCTAATTTTAAACTGCCCTTCAAAAAAACTTAAATAATAACGTTTACCTGTGGCTATATTTTTTACAATTATTGCTACATGAAGACCTGCAAGCGGCAAATCTTCAACTTCTTTATCAGATTGTTCGGTTAGCACTTTATGGTAGCCGAAAACTATTTCAACATTGATTTGTTCCCCATATCTAGCAAGAAGCAAACTTTTAGCAGCATATGCCGCCTCGTAGCAGCCAAACGGATAACGCAGGCTTACTTCTTCAGCTTTATTTTCGCCTTCAGGTACATTTACCGGCTCCACTCTTGTTTTTGTTGCTTCTTTAATGGCTTTCTGAAGATACGGATTTAATCTGCTTACGAATTCGTTTAAGTCATCATAGGTAAGGCGAAGTTTTTCAAGATTTTCAGCAGCCATGCGCTGACGCAAAAATTTGTTACTCTCCGGTATTTGCGCAGGGTAATTTACGCCTGCCAGATATCTTGAATCTTTAACGCTACATACGTATGCTTTAATACGTTTGCCGGCCTCCAACGCCTTTATGGCGATATCCGTAATATAATATTCCGATGATGAATTATCAGAAGTTATGGATGAAAGTAAACTCATGTATTTAGACTGTATCCCCCACATATTTGAGTTCCAATATTTACTTTCATCAACTTCTTGCGCTGTTATTATGCGTCCCTCAGCCAGCTCTATGGCTCCACCTTTTTTTAATAATGCCAAACGCTGCCTATTTGTCCTGCATTCAGGATATACGCGTTTTATAACCTTGCCGTCATCTTTGATTATGCTGCCACCGCCACGCACAATCATCATATCTATATCTTTCTGCTCTTTTATTGCCAGGCAATCGCCGGTTACCTCATCTATTATAACCTTGCCGTAATTTGACGGATTTAACGGATTATCCAAAGTTCCGACAAGCACGCTTGCGACAACTTTCTTGTCAGACAAATCCTGGCAGCTCTCCGCAAGGTGCCTCAACATAGCAGAGGTAACAAGCGGTGTATCGCTATTAGCGATAACTACAGGGCCGTCATAATCTCTGCCTTTACGATCTTTACGCTTTTTTAAAAGCCTGCTTGCTTCTAATGCCGCGTGCGCTGTTCCAAGTGGATATTGTTGTGTGACTGCAGGCATGCCTTTACAAACCTTGCTTATGATTTCGTTATAGTCCCTGCGGCCGGGTAAAACAACCAATGCCTGCATACCGGCATTGTGGATCGCTTCAAATATTAAAGAACTAAAAGATCTTTTAACACCATCGCCTGCGTCAAGCGTAACCAGAAATTTTGGCAAGCCATAATTAGGATCGCCTTCAGGAAACTGCATGCGCGAACCGCCTCCTCCTGCTAATAAAATAACTACCGGCATGGAAGAGTCAAGCTCCGGATTTTCTTTGAGGTCCATATTAATGTCTGTTTCTATTTCTATTAATTGCCCAAGAGTCCAGCCGAATTCTCTTGCCATATTTTTGACGGTTGCTACATCCAGCAATGTTGGTTTCTGGCCCAGCACATCTTTGTAATTTCCGATAGAATTGCCGGTTGACCGCAAGGCGCTATTAAGCCCTGCCACGGCAGCTGGTTCCTGCTCGGTTGTTTCAGGCGGCCTAAGAGCTAACGCGCTATGCGCGCCGACTGAAGAAAATAAAAAAGAAATTGCAGCAATAGTTGCTATAATTTTTCTCATACTGAATTGTGCCATCGCCTATTTTCCCTCGTTAAATATTTTTAATTACCCGAATAATCAGACATTCTTTCTTTGGCATCGTCATTTAGAGTGGTGAATTTTATTCCGAATTTGTTTTTATCCTGCCTCACAGCCACGCCTTCAGCTTCAATAAACATATTTTCGTCAAGCAATTCGAGAGTAAATCTTAAACATAAGGCATGCGCAACTTTGATGTGTTGAGCGTATTTCAAAGGCATTTCAAGAAGTATCCCGTCTGCGCTGATATTTTTAATATGGCCCTTTGACCTGCCGGACTTTTCCCAGCCGTCAAATACCTTGACGTTACAGGGCACATTGCAATTCGTTCTCGGATATTTCCTTCTTTCTACGAACCCGCCTTCTTTTACGTCGCCCATATAAATCACCTCTTCTACTTCGCTGAATATTTACATATTCAGCTTCGTAGGAATTTTAATTTCTGCGAAGCCCATACCAGAATTATTTCCGCTGCTTAGGGCGAAGCAGAACACCTCGCTTATACGAACGTACCTATATCCTTGGCTGTTTCAGGCACCATAGAGCCGACATTTCCGTAAGCTTCAACAGATGGTAGACCCATTATCACATCTGCCAGGTTAATACCATGCAGCATGTTGATAACAAACAGAATCTCTCCCCTATGAACATTTATAAACACCTGCGCTTCTTCAGCTGTTGCAAATATTTTTACATTATTTGTATCAACACCCAATTCCGCCATCCTGCTCCTTATAATCTCTGCCTCATTTCCCAACGGATCCGGATGCAGCAACACCGCATACGGCTTCGCCTCTAACTCCGGCGCCAACCTCTCTATCAGCCGGCCTTTTATTTCAGTCAATTTTGCCGCAGTTGCCGTAACTTGCGCACTGCCAATACCGGCAGCTTCGGAAGCTCTTTTTCTAACCTCATCGTAAACAGGCTTTAAAGATTCTTCTGGCGTACTGCATTGATCTAATATTTTTTGTGCCTCTGCTAAGGTAAATCTTTCAAAATCTCTTCTGTTGGTATCAATGACTACTCCTGACATTTCAATAGAGGCAATGCCAATATCTAATTTATTAAATACCTGCCTTTCTTCTTCGGTAGGCTCAATATTTTCAAAAAGCTGCTCAACTCTATCTTTAGATAAACCAGCTAATGTATTCATATCTGGTTTTGGATCTGCTTTTGGATTTTTTTTCTGTAATTCTTTAAGGAGTTTACTTTTGACACCTTCATAAATTTGTCTTTCTTTTCCATCTTGTACTGCTATAAAAGGCCTGTTATCTGCTGCTCTGGGGATTATTATTATCCTTGCCGTATCCGCATTCAACCCTCTTGTCCATATTATATTGTAGCCTACGATACCGGTGGTAGAACCTTTTGGTTTTCCTTGTTCATAACCTTTTATATCTTCTTTTATTTTCTCGTCCAATAATCCTGCTATAAAAGTAGCTTGGGAGGCTACAGCGGATCTGTTCACGCCTTCTACTACAATCGCTCTTGCCGGGTAATCAACAACCTTGCTTATAGAAACTCCATCACTTGCAGCAATTAATTCCGTAGGGGCGCTTTCTATAGGCAGACCTTGTATCAATTCATCTGATGTAGGAGATAGACGTCTAGGTATAGCTTGACAATGATTGTGATCTGGAATGCTTGAGCCACAGTTGGCATAGACGCCTCCATTATCTTCTCTGCTTACATGATTATAGAATATTCTATAATCTCCTAACCTATATACTAATTCTGCCATATCCTGAATTATTTTAGAATTGACAAATTGAGGTAGGTGTTCTCTATAAGTTATCATCAAATGCCCCTCAAAACCTGGGAAAATATTGCAATGTATAAAATAATCTCTCCATTGATACAAAAGCTCACTTTCTGCCGTTCTTAGTTTATTAGCATCAAGACGACAAGGCTTCGCCTCCCTCGTATCACATGCTCTAGGTCCGCCATACTCGACATCTTTGCCTATAGACCTTACCGTATTGAGTAATTTCCAGGTATATTGGCCAATATTTTCGAGTCTCCATTCTTCCCCTTTCCTAGCAGCTTTTGACACATCTTTTCTTATAACACTGATACCTTTTTTATTCTTTTTTTGTTGTCTATGTAAAGCCCTTATTAGATCGCCTAAATTCTTTGCTCCTCTTTTAACCAAATCATCACCAGGCTCTAGTTCCGTAAAAAGTGCATCCAAAATCTGTCTATTTCCTATTACAAAATCTGCCCTTCCTTCTGATTCTTCACTAACCACAGATAAAGATCTATAATAAGCATCATCTATTGTCGTAGGGCTTAGCACTGTATCTTGGGGAATAACCAACGGCTCCCCTGTTTTTGCATGAAGTAAAACTACACCTTCCCCATGAGGTTCCAAGCTCTTGATATCATAAGAGCCTGTTATGCTAATTGAAATGTCATTAAGGAGGTCTTCGTCAGGATTAAGCTGCCTAATACTTATTTGTGCTCCTTTTATTTCAGCTTCTGTTATTAAGCCTGTAGCCATAAGATCCTGGGCATATTTATTTAATTTCTGGTACAGTTCAGCGGCTTTTGCTACTTGTGCATCATCATATTTCGCATTTGTGCTTACTGTGTACGCCTGTATAGTATCATCTATTTCAGCAAGAGGTTTTACTATGACTTTGTCTCTGTCAAATATGACACCTATGCGGCCTTCTATTCTTAAGCCGTTGGGTATAGTGTTTAAATCAAAGTGAGGGCTTACTTCAACGCGGGATTGAGGTGAGACATAGACACCTTTTGACTTTAAGAGTTCTCTTGCTTTTCTCTCAAGCTCTGCCTCGGCACATTTAAGTTTGTAGTAATCCTTTGTTGCCTGGTAACGCGACAGTTCTATTTCAGCTACCCTGGACACTATGCCTTCTTCGGCCCCGACTTTCTCTAAGACGTCAGTAAGAAAGAGCTCTATATTTCTTGATGGTATTGTAATCCCGTCTAAAGGTAACGGCTTAGGGTCTGTTTTGTGTACAGGGAATTGATTAGCGTTAAACATACCAAGCGCTAAATCTAATGTGCGCCTTGATATATATAAGGTACCCAGGTTAAATGTACCATAGCGGCCGTGTTTTTGATAAAGCTGTTCTTCCTGCGCGTTTAAGTCAGCGTATGGCTTGCCTGGTTTTCTGTCAGGTAACTCAACTATCATAGGAACGCCGTTTCGTTTTATGATGGTGCCGCCAGGAGGGTCTGTAAGGCCTCTTTTTTTGCTTCCGCCGAACATTATGTCAGCGCCCTGGCCTGCGCCTATAAAAGAATATACAAAATCAGGACCGTTTAAGGCAGGGTCATCTGCGTATAAGAATACAAAATGGCCTTTATTCTGCTGACTGGCAAGTTCAGAAGCTGTAAACTGGCTGTATTGGCCGTTTACATCATACATAGGATCCTGCAAAGATACAAGGCTGCCTAAGGTGCCGATACCTATGGTTTTTATCTGACGCTTGCCGCTTACTACCTCTGTAACAACCTTGCCGTCATCTGTAAATACCGGGTTTTCTCTCTGATCTGTAAAATATAGCTGCTTTAAAGTTATTGAGCCTTTTTTAATGGCCTCTCTTACTACCTTTAAGGTAGCTTCCTTTGTGTCTGATGAAACATTGACTACAACAGGCACAGGTATGCCTGTTTCCTCCTGGATGCGGCTTAAGTTTTCAAGGATGCGGACTATTGTGGTTTTACCGGAGACGCCTAATGTGGCTGTGGGCTTGGTATCGGTACCTCTGGTTACTGTTTCCTGTCTATAGCCTTCCGGAAGGCTTACGTCATATCGCCTGCCGCCGCCGCCGCAGTTTATTACAATCATTGTATCTTTTACCTGTCCTTTGCCTGTCTGGGTAAATTGGCCTATATTAGGTGATGTATACGAGATATCTTCCGCGGCAACTAGGTCATAGGTTGCGCTTGTCTCTGACTGAGCTTTAGGCTGCTCGGTAATCTCTTTTTGATATCTTTCAAGAGTCACTGACTGTATAATTCTGTCTAATTGCGCAAGCAATGCAGGGATGTCGCCTTCGAATTGTTCGTGGTTCATGAAGACATTGGAGCCGATGGCAGGGGCAGAAGTCCCGCTTGTGCCTGCAGGCGGTTCAGAAGTATCATTTGGATGTTCCGTTGGGCTGCTTGTGTTTCTATTAGGCGAGCTGCTTCTTGACGTTACTATTTCTTTTACCGGTTCAACAACAACGTGCTTTGCAAAATTTGATATTACGATTAAAGGCACTCTGACAATGCCCGCCATTCCGAACAACGGCCTGGCGATGAATTTTACAAAGATATAAGCTACATTGTTTACAATGCTGTTTGATTTTGAAACTCTGTTTAACGCACCCTCAACAAGGCCTGCAAAATTCAATTTTGGAGTTACGATATCTACGACACTCACTATGCTATAAGCTATTATTCCCAATATGCTGACTAAACCCGCCGCAAAAAATATAGAAATGACCAAAGCCTTTATCGCTGCTAAAATCGCCGGAACCATTACAAGCAGCGTTACCGCTGCCGCTACTACAACACCTATACCGATATATGCCTTGACAGCGCCTTCTGATTTTCCAAACAAAGATGATACTATCCCTATTATAGCGGAAGCAAGGTAGCCTAATCCTATTACAATAAGCGATATTACAGGCAAGGAAATAACGCCTACCAACACAACAGCAGCATACAATCCTGCGCTTATTAATGATTGTGACGCAAGATATAAAATTCCGCCCACTATTAATGCGCTCGCAAACGCTTTTATTGCATACAATCTGAATAATGTCCGCATAGCAGGCTCAGATTCATCAATTATTTTATATGCTTTTTTATCGTCGTTTTCACACTGTTTCGCCTTATCTTCAAGTTCTTTTGCTTTTCTCAAATGCCTATTTGCTGCTTCTGCTATATCCCTATCTTGTGTTTCTGCAAGGTTTTTTTCATTTAATGCTTCTCTTCTTAATTCTTTTGCTGCTTGATCTCTTTTAGCCTCTCTCACTGTATCATGATAAAAAACTTTTATCATCCACATCATACCTATAAGAAAAAGCTTCGAAATTTTATTCACGCCTGTTTTCTCATTGTCAGGCTTGTTTTTATCCAATCCTTGCAACACCATCGGTAATGCAATACCTATTATAACAACGCCTATAATTGCTGCTATTCCGCCTGTCAGCGCGGAAAGCGCGATAATTCCCCATTTAGCCAAAATTAACGCAACGCCGTAACCCATGCCTGCACAAATACCTAAACCTGCGACATCAGACAATATAGGCGCCATAGTTTTCCCTAAACCACCTCTGTGAAACCAGAAATTAACAACATATATAACACCTACTGCAATTGCTGCAATCGCAAATATCTTTGCCGGCACAATAAGCGCGCTTGCTATTGCTATAGCCGCTGCAGGAGACAATAAAAACGCGGTACCAGCAACTGCTATTGCCCCTAATAACAAAGCAACAGGTTTTTCTATTGAAATAAGCCCCAGGCTTCTTAATAGCCTCCTTGCGCCGGCGTACACAAAGATTCCGGCAAATAGTGGCGCTGCTATCTTTAACGCGAATAGCCCTGACACTTTTAACGCGCCTAAGGTAAATGTTGCCTTTATCCCGGCAACTAATCCCATCTGCGCAACATTTGTTCCAAGGCCAATAAACAGTTTACCCAATCCGGAAATAAACGCTGCTGAAATTCCGGCAGGTACAGCAGTTGAAAATATGCCTCTTGCCTTAAATTTCATTTGCGACATTGCTTTATTAATACGCTCAAGAGACATCAAAGCCTGCTGTTCACCGTTATTTCTTTTATACAAGCTTGTATCTTCTTCTGCCTGCTTGCTTGTTACGATTACCTTAACCCCTAAAATGCCTTGTATAGCAGCAAGTTCTTTCCATTGCGCTTTCGCAAGAGATGTTCCTACCCTATCTTGTGTAAATGGCTGGACGTGAGGGCTCTGGAATTTGGTTATATCAACCGGAACAAGATATGCTGCGACGTCTTGTTCAAATCTTTCGACAGCATCCCTCAAATCAACAGGAACTCTTGCTCCGTCTTTCCTGTATGCCAGAGCTGCCCTTACAACCTCCGGGCTGTATGAATTGGCAAGCGCTAAAACAGCCATTGGGTCAATAGGCCATGAAGTTCCTACTGCGCCTGCTTTTACAAACCTAATATATTTTTCTACTTCCCTGATGGGAAGTTTTTCTGCTGCGGCGTCATATATCTTTCCCTGTCTGTACGCCTTTGCTAAACCCGGAGCAATAGGCCCTGCCAATTCCCACCACAGCTGCTCTGCCGTCCCGCCAAAGAACAAATAATTAAACCATCCATAACCTTCATCCAAACCTGTTTCTACCTCATCTCCTCGGTTTTGAAGCGAGCTAAGCGAAAACAATCCTTTATATACGGTCGTAAAATCTGCTCCATTTCTGCTTCTCGACATAATACCGCCATCAATCGGATCGGTTCCCATATGTTCTATTGAAAAATTTATCCCCCTATAAGCGGTTATCTGAAATGCTCTTAAAACGCCGTCTGAATGCTGCTCCCTTTCTCTGGTAATTCCGGCAACAGCCCTTCTTAAATTTCCTTCGCCGGGCGTGAATGGATCAAGCACAGGTTTGGCGCCCACTTCTCTACCGCCGGCAAACCATCCAAAAGCAGTATCTTCTACCAATTCCCATAAGCCTTTTGCCGGATAGCAAGGTAAACTCCTTGATAAGCCGCCTAATGGCGCTGCCAATGGCGGCATACCCGCATAAAGCCTCATACTAAGAACAGACAGCTTATTCGGATCAACTGTATACTTCGTTGAAACAAAAGGCATCGGCGCAATAGGCAGCCTGCCTATAAGTTTTCCAGGCCAAAGCGGTATTGGGCTGAAAGACATCCAATATTTTGAAGTATCGTAAAGGCCAAATCTATGCAAAACAGGTATAGGGCTGAATAAGCTAACTAACATCCTTACATCAGAAGACAATGTCATTTCGTATTCCTGAAACTCTCTTAACAATTCAAATTTAATAAGATTGCCTAAATTATCGCCTTCCTTAAATTCAATAGTTTCATCATCATTTACTTTTATCCCTAACTGGTCAAGATCAACATTCTCGACATCTTCTCTGGTTATAGAATGAAACATTATTTCGTTTCGTGAAATTTGGGCTTGTTCCGGCGTTATTGTGCCATCTGCCTCCAGATTGCCTATCTGCGCAAGCGCTGACTGAATATATCTTTGATGCATCGCTGAAAAAACAGCGAATCTTTCATCAGCGTTTAACGATACAATTTTCCTTAAGCGCTCTACGCCTGTTTTAAATATATCTCTTGCCATATTGGGATCAGTAAGGTGCATCCGGCCTCTTGTCACAGCTTCATCTGACAAAGGCCTGAAATTCTCATGAATTTGCTGGGGCGTAACTGTTACGCCTAGTCGAACATAAAGTTCATCAAGCGAAATGTTTAACCGGGCTGCTAAATTTGATAGAAGTTCTTCGCCGCCGACTGCTTCGTTAGCCCTCTTAATTCTCAACTTATTCCAATCTCTGATCGCATTTATGGCTTGCTGGTCGCCAGTTAGCGCTTTTCTAGCGTTTTCCATTAAACCTTCGATTTCGACGTTTAACTCATTAGCATACGCCCTGCTGAATGCCGGCTGGCTAACAGTATCTCCTCTTAAAACAGCTGCCAATTCCGTAGTATTCGGCTCAAGCTCTGTATGCGCAATTGCCCAATCTGAAAATGTCTCATTCTGGCCCTTATCTATTAGGTACCATTCATATCCTGTAACTTTTCTTACGCAGTAATAGGCATTAACCGCATTTCTAAACGCTACATCAGCAGCAAATCTTTCGTTCAATTTACCAATTGGTATTACATTATCAAATTCGATATCTATTCCCGCAAAGAGAGGGTTAGAGTTTTTAAAGTATTTCAAAACTCTATCAATGATTGCCTTATTTGTCTGCTTTGCGTATATGGCGACCTTTACGCTTCTATCTGTAACTTCAGGAAACCTCACTTTATTTTCTCCATCCACAACATACATCGCGACCAATTCAGGGAATACCCCCTCAAACTTCAATAAATCAACTAATTGATTCAGCGCGCTTCTCATCGCAGAACTTGTATTACCAGGCACAAGTGAAACAAGCGCTTCAGATTGAAGTTGATAAGGCCTTGGCTGCGTCTTTTCAGCTGTCATTACTCTCTTATCTCCATAAAGCCAGCTTCTTAAGCTTAACTTATCATTGGACAGCAACAAGCTAACAATGGCCGGTATTTTTGCGAATCTTCCTGTGCTCTTGTTATTTTTTGCGCCGGTATCATCACCTAACTGCATCGATGCCTCTCCTGCGCGTAATACCCTATGAGATTCCGAACCATTGTACAATTGTCCGGGCATGCGGGATCCGACGCATAAGTCTTCTGCCGCTTGCCTCCTTATCGCGGCAGAAATCATTCGTTCGCGACGCGCAGGATCATTAATAATACTAACAGCCATACGTTTTGCGTCCCCTTTAGCATTGGCTGTTACCGATGAACCTATGCTCCACAAAACATCAAATGTAATCAAATCTAGATAGCCCGGATCCGCGGCTTCCAGTTGTTCCAAATTAACATTAGTATTAAAAATTTTTAGATGCGCTTCGAATATGCTTTTTATTACAGCTTCATTAACACCGTTTTGCATCATATCTTCAATTGTTGCGTCATTAAGTATCAGCTCAATGCCTGCTGCGCTAAAACCCTGCCTTATCTGACCTGACGTTATGGGTTCATGCTCATGTTCTCCTGCTGATCCCTGCACCGTAGCTGCCTTAGCTGCATTTTTAATCTTTTCTTCAACATCTTGCCTGATTTTCTTAGGATCATATCGCGCGGCTATCGCAATATGCAGCGCTAATCTTAATGGTTTCCATAAACTTACCATTACAGCGTCAAATATTTTTACCAGCAATCTTTCGAACAAATTTGGCAAGTACATATAGCCGAGCTTTAAATCCGGGATCCCATCACTTGTAACGTTAGACATCCGCGCAATCGCCTTAACCGTTGATTGCCTTTCATTCTGCATTGTTTTTTCTGCCTGTTCTTCCGCGACATCTGAAACAAGCATATTCTCATCATGGATGTGTGACCATACAAGGCCTCCTGTTAATTTCGGCCTCATTACTGCTCCATCCTTCCGTAAATTAAATAACTGGCTGTTTGCATCCTTGCGGCCGTTACCGGTTATGATCTCACCGACAATCATCTCATCTAATGTTTTACCCCCTGTTTGACCAGTAAGGTTGGTTAAAAATCTATATTGCAATATAAAGCCGGGTATATAATTAGGCCTGGGGATGTTTGTATCCGTTGAATCGTAATTTTCAGCCACAACGGCAATAACATCATTTTTAGTTTCTTCGGCTAATGATACTAGCATCTCTTGCGTTTTTACCTGTGCGCGCGCGTATAATAAATCATATACTATCGGCATATCCGTCAAGGCAGGATTATAAGTCCGAAAATCAGCTACTATATTTACAAGCCTTGCCCCCATCTGCTGAAATTTCTTTTCTCTAAGAATGTCCTTATTTCTTTCCGTATTAATAACATTGCCGAATGTTGCTACTTGAGCGGCCCTGCTTAGCCTGTTCATTTGTACTGCAGCGCCTGTTCCTTCATGCCTTATTACAGCGCCTGTCAAAATTTCAAAAGGAGTAACAGTTCTTTGTGAGAAGAGCGCTTGCTGTTCTCCGGGGATATCAAGCTCTTCAATAGCTTTTTCGATAATATCCTCACTACTTATATTTTGCACTACCCACTCATATGCCTCTCTTAGCAGATCTTCTGACTGATTGCACGCCAATATAAGCCGCTGTCGTGAAGCAAGCACGGGATTATTCAAATGCGCGGCAAGCCTGGCTAAGGCATCATTACTTAACGCGAATGTCCTCTGTTCGTTGATAATTTGGCCTACATCGGCAGACAAAGCAGCAAACGCATTGTTATGATCCTGCAAAGTTTTCCCTGCGGCTCCGGCTTCTTCGCCCGGATGACGTGCATCATAATCCAGTTTAGTCGCGCTCGCGGCATCTTGAGCTGTAATCTCCGTAAGTAAATCAAGGTTTGTTAAAACCTTATAAGCTTTTGGCGCAACGATTTGAACGCCTTCTGCCAATTTTACCGCTCCCATTTCTACTATTTCATTATTTTTTGTCGGATCCATAACCGCGCCATAATGCGGATTAAATGCGCCTGTAGGCAATGTGGTTTTTGCCCTGAAGCCGGAAATTTCTCCTGACATAATCTGAAATAGCAGGTTGAATTTTCCCGCCTTTGTTGACGCGTACATTGGATTAAGTGTGATCATGTACACCTCATCACCTAAAAGCATGTATGCCCCACCAAGTGTAGCTTGTGCAAACAAAACGTCCCCTGTTGTAGTTGCGCCGATGCTCGGTTTCATTGAATCCTTTATTTTTCCGCAATACACAAGATCATTTATCGCTTCAGAGTGAGACCACGGATATGTTACTGTTTCCTCTATTGATTGCGCTGACATCCAGCCTTTTACAAACCCGGGATGCTGTTCAGCGTATTCCTTTGCGGGTATCGGGAAAATATCTTCCCTGTCGTAATCTTCTGTTTTATAACTTTTTCTTTTAAATAATGACCATTGCGGTGTTTGCTCGAAATGCATAAGGTAAGGGGCGCCTCCCAAATACGCTGCCATCTGTATATAGCCATGGCCATGCAACCATCTGCCAAATACATGGCCGGCGTAATTTAACACACTTGAATCGCCGGTCAAAACAACATATGTACCAAGCGGTTTTCCTGTGTTTGAATCTACCCTGAAAGACAAAGTATATCGCGCAACCATTGAGCCAGACCATTCTCTCATTGGCATAAGATTCGGCTGTAATGAACTGTATAAAAACCAAAGCCCTCTCATATACCATGGAACCTTTCCCCTGTCAGGAAATACCGGCCTTAAAAGCATTGCGCTGTGAACAGCCATAAATGATGGATGCACATCCAAAATTTCCATTTCCCTTACCATTGCATCAGATAAAGGTTGAGTTACAGGCAAATTACCGAGATCTGTTTCATCAATTGCGCTTTGAATTATTTTCCTAACGTCTAACTTTTTTATATCATCTGTTAAATATTTATTTGAAATATATTCATTAAGTTTTTCTAATATTTTTTCCTCCGTGATAACGCCTTCTCTTAACGCATCTATCATTTCATCCGGGAGATACCTTTCTATATTATTACGAAGTATAGAACTAAGGACTATTTTTAACGCTTTCTCTTTTCCCACAAATGGCAATCTGACAAGAGATTCATACCACCTGAACATCGCGTCGCCATAAACTAATCTTGTAAAATTGTACGTGGTCGCAAAAAGCTGTTGATTTCCTCTGCCCACGCCGCCTGTATCAATATAATCCTGCATCCTTATAAATGATTCAGGATTTATTACTGCGCCTCTTTCGCTTACAATTACCGTATCATTTACTGTCCTCATCTTCCCATCTGAACATCTGACATCAAAGCCCCTGATTTGAATAATAGACGCATGCTTATTTTTCTTCGCTTCATCCACGATATTCTTGAATATGTCTGCTGGCCTCTCCTGCTGCTGCATTACAACTTCCTGTCTTTCATTATTATTTGTAATATAAATTTTCCGCTCTTTTGCTTCTATCCTTATAATGGTCTGGCCTGCGGCTTGAGCCCCTGACTCATCCGTTTCGCTCACATTTGCGGCTCTGGATCTTTCTATCACTCTCATTGCCCAGTCATTGTTCGCAGCTTGCGGCCTTGACCTTCTTTTCATCAGGAAACCCCAATAATATATGTTCAAAAGTATCAAACCAAAACCAAACCACGCAAGTTTTGGATACAAAAAGTCATATATTTTTCTAGGCTCTGTTTTTGCCTCTTCAATTTTTTGCTTCACTAACGCTTTCTTTACCTGCTTTGCTCTTTCTCTTTCATTCAATAATCCGGCGTATTTTGTTCCCTCAACGCCCTGCGCGGCTTCAATCGCGGCATTTACCGCATCTTCAGAAGACTGTCCTTGCGATTTTAACACTTTTATCTGCCTGCTTAGTAATTCCGGGTTCAATCCGTTGCTTTCAGCGGCCCTTACCATTTCCTGCTCTTCTCTGGTAAGGGGTATTCTTGACGCTACCCAATCGATTAAATCCTGCCTTATTTCTTTTTGTTTTGCTTCAACCAGCGCCTTTCTCTCTTCTGCGGTGCCTGCTGAAGAATATTCGTCATCGCTTAAAAGAAAATTTCCGGCTGAAACAACAGCTGTCAAAGTTGTATTCAGAGCCTGAAGCTCTTTTGCGTTAAAATTAGCGTCATTTTCAGCGCTCTTTAAAAACTGCTTATCCGCTTCGTTTAATTGCGCCGGCTTAACCTGCTTAACTTTTTCATTGCCGTATTTTGTTGAGGCCCTCTTCATAATTTTTACCTGCGCAACAACATGTTCATTCGTGTCTCTGGCCTTTGCGATTTCCTTGCCGGCATTATCATACAACGTATATAAAACGCTGTAATTACCGACAGGGAGATCGTTTTTATCCAATGATATGGTCCTATTCTTGCCTGCCTCAACCGATAAATCGGTTTCGGCGGATTTTACGATTCCTTTTTTGCCATATAACTGCATTTTTACCCTGTATCTGCCTGCGGACTTATTGTTATTTGTTATCCTTACGACACCGCCTCTTTCTATATTTAACAGATCAGCGGAACCTGTTTCATATTTTATTTCCAATTGCGAATTAGTTACCCTGATCAGCTTGGTTTTTATAGCAGCGGTTCCTTTAAGATAAACCGGCTCGCCTTCATCTAAATTGGCGCCGGCAACCGCGTAGCTCATATTGTATGCGCCTGGCCCGGGCAGAACAACAGGCGCCAGAACAATCCTTTTCGCCCCGGGCGCAATTTGAATTCCGGATATCGGCACCCCGCTGGTCTCTTCAGTGCCGCCGTTCGGCAGTTGCAGCGTAGCGGTGGTATCCAATATTATATTTGAAACAGTGTCTCCTGCGTTTGACAATAAAATCCTGCCGAAAGTCAACTCCGGCCCCTTTGGTCCAAACGCTATGCCGCCTGCTTGTTCCTTATCCGCAATTTGTATATTCGAGGCGCCCACTCTGAACCCGGCATAACCTTTATTCTGCGGGTCAAGCCTGTAATCGCCTTGGATAAATCCAACGGGTAAAACAGTAACCTTCACGGAGTAATCACCTGGTATATTTACAGTAAAAGGTATATTTACTGTGAGAGGCCTACCGCGCTCTAAAGCTACATATTCGACTTTCTCAATTTCTTTGCCGGTAGTCGTATTGGTGAGAACAAGCGTATACGTATATTGCCCCATTTCAACATTGCCGTAATTTTCGAATGTGGCTGATAAAATTACCTGCTTTCCTATCTCGATATTTTTAGAAGAAACAGCCAGATTGCCTGTCATCCTTACCTTATCTTCGCCTATCTGTATAACAGGCGGTTGTTTTTCGATTCCCAACGCTACTACCATCTGCCGCTCTATGTCGGCAGGGTCTTCAGAGACTCTTCCGAGGCTTAATTTTGAAAGCAAGTCCAGAACATCTTTTTCCATAGGCAGGCCCATTGAGTCATATACCCTTCTGTCTTTTACAGAAAGATGCGAAAGGCCCGGGTTTTTACGCAATATATCCTGCATTCGTTTAATCTCAACCTTCGCCCTGTTTGTCCCCAAGCCGGCCCTGAATTTTACGGCTAATTCTGGATTTTCTATTGCGACTCTCAAATATCTGTTCAGCAAATCGGCAAAACCGCCCACCCTGCCGTCTTCCACTTCTCTGCCGGCCGAATCAAATACCCTTGCTGTCACGGAAATCCTGTTATTGTTTACAGGCTTTAAACCGTAAATGGATATTTCAATATTTCTGTATCCATCCGGCGCCAAATATATATTTTGCGTCAGCCCGCTTTTTTTATCTGTTTTATTTTTCTTTTCCTTAAAATAAAACTCCAGCACGCCGACTCCGCTATCCTGATCAATGTAATATTTATCTATGGTAATCTGACTGTTTTGGGCTATAATTTCCTGTGCCTGTCCATAAGATATGCCGGTCATTGTAATTCTAAACATTACATTAGCCGGCTTCCAGTTGTCTTTATTCGTTATCTTTGCCCTGAATATTACCTTACCGCCATTGGGAAGCCTGCCCATCCCATAATTTCCTATATCTGCATAAGAGGCTATTTTTATAGGACCTGGCGTTATTGTTATCTTGTCCCTATCAGTGCTCCAGCGTCCCTGGTGTTCATCTTCTATTGTAAATGTCTCCAGGCTGACATGTGTCGAAGTTGAAGCCAGTTCAACTTGTTTGCTCATTTCTATCGCCAATTCAAGAGGCAAAGACCCGTACTGTGAAGCAGGAAACCAGTCAGCCACGTTCCTCCAGCTAAGATCGCCCGATCGCCCCTGATTGTATAAATCATTAGCACCCAACGGAACCTCATATCCTGTCATACCTGCGAGATTTCTTGCCGGCGCAAACCCTAGTATCCTAAGAAACTTCTCCGCATAGCTGGGTTTATGTTCCAGGTCTCTACCGCTGTTTTGCCATACTTCTTTAGGAATTGTATTCATGCCCAGAATTTGCGGGCCCGGCAAATCGCCCGTAACGCTGCCGTCAAGATTAATTGTTATCATTGGGACGTTTTCTGCTGCTACCGCAACATTAGCTTGCGTTTCTATTTCTGGTGCCGGCAAAGCAGGTTTAGGCGCCTGTGATGT
>Ga0209824_10000998_pt1 | contig 16899 bp, 14 predicted proteins | sample VDWuncwatermetaG_FD_184124 | JGI IMG/M metagenome (GOLD analysis project Ga0209824, IMG submission 184124) | Wastewater microbial communities from Netherlands to study Microbial Dark Matter (Phase II) - VDW unchlorinated drinking water (SPAdes)... ... | reverse complement strand
ATTCGAGCGAAAGCCGTTTGAGAAGACCGAGGAATAGCCTGAGCTATTTTGAGGTTTTCGAAAATGGCTTGTAGCCGAAGCTGGCGTTTTGCAGGCATAAGATTATATGGCAACAGGTCTAATGAGTTTGATTTAAAAAAAGACCCGGAAGTACGGGTCAGAGGAAGCAGGTTGGCTTAGGCCTCATCGATCGAATCGTTGAGCCGTTGAGGGATCGGCGCCCATGCCACACGGTAATCACCATCGCGACCGTAGCAGAATCCCTTCTTAAAAGCAGGCTCGGCAGACGATTTGCTTGAGCCGGTGAACTCGCTTGAGCACTGATCACACACATACGGGCCAGCCGTCGTGTAGCGTCCACGATTGCCACAGTGAGGACAACGAACAGTAAAAGCCATTTCCTACTCCCATCAAGAATGAATGAACTCACAATGTTCTATCTCTTTTTTTCGTTTTTGTCAATTCTTTTGGTATACTTACTTTCTCCCTATGCATTCAAATCAAAGTATCAGCATTTCTACGGGAACATTTTTTAAAGCCGTGCTCATTGTGCTTGGGCTTTGGTTTTTGTGGTATTTGCGAGAGATCGTTGCGATTTTTGTTGTTGCCATCATGCTTGCGTCCATCATTGATCCGTTTGCTGATTGGTTTGCGCAACGACGGATTCCGCGCGGACTTGCGGTTTTGATTGTCTATACGCTTTTGTTGGCGCTTCTGTCTGTGATTGTGATTGTGCTTATTCCAATCATCATCGAACAGTCCGTTCAGTTGATGCAAAATTTATCCAGCACGTATGAAGGCGTCGCGCAGTGGCTCACGCAATTCCAATCTCGTCATCGTTTTTTTGAAAACTTCACAACAAGTGCGCAATCATTTGAACAAAGTCTTACCGCGTCGGCCAGTTCACTTTTTACCACAGTCAAAGGATTTTTTGGCGGCATAGCGGCGCTCGTTATTGTTCTTGTTCTTGCGTTTTATCTTGTGGTGGAAGAACAAAGCGTACGCAAATATTTTAAAACACTTGCGCCGGTGGAGTATCAACCGTTTATCACGGAGATGTTCAAAAAGATGCAAACGAAAATTGGCGCATGGCTACGCGGACAACTCATTTTAGGATTCTTCGTTGGGTCAGCCGTTTACATCGGACTCACGATTCTGGGAGTGAAGTATGCACTGTTACTTGCACTCATTGCAGGTCTTCTTGAAATTATTCCTTACGTTGGACCGATCATTTCTCTCATCCCCGCCGCGATCATTGGATTTGCGACGTCGCTTTGGTTGGGAGTCGCTGTGGTGATTTTATTTCTCATCATTCAACAAATAGAAAATAACGTGCTCGTTCCAAAGATCATGCAACGCGTGACAGGACTCAACCCGATTCTGAGTATTCTCGCCCTGTTGATTGGAGCAAAAGTTGGCGGATTGTTCGGCGCAGTACTCGCGATTCCTCTGGCGACCATGATCGCCGTTGTCATCGAAGAAATTTATAAAGAATCCGTATGAAATTTTATCATCGCCATTCATTTTTTCCGTTTGTTCTCGCGGTACTTACGCTCGCACTTGTCGTGTTTATGTTTTATGCGTTTACGGACACTCCGTTGGGTTCAAGTCAACCGGAGCAAGTCTTGAATCCCGTTTCAGATGAACAGTATCAAAAAGAATTACGTCTCCTTACCACCGAGTTTATTGATTCCTATCAGAAAGCCACAGATCCCTCGTCTCGTAACGTCTTGGTCGATCAGGCCCTTTCTTCTTTACTCGCACTCCGCGTCCCATCGCAGAATAAAGAACTCCATCTTGATCTTGCCATTGACCTCAGCCAATTAAGACAAGATGAAAGCACGTTCCCACGATTTGTTGATCGCGTTTCCTCACAAGATTGGTTGAAGTAATATGTCTCGCATCGAAAAGGGGAAAGACGTCAAAACAGAACTCGCTCAATTGAAAGGTGAGATGATCAAAGAAATCGGATCGAAGCGACCAAAGAATCGTTTGGCCAGTTGTTCGCTTATTCTTTTTTTGATTATTTTTGGTCTTCTCGGATTTGCGGTGTGGTCGTTTGCGGCAACCGGACTTGTCCATGTGCCGATTGTTTCCGGATTCGCTTATCACAAACCGGAACCTCTGCGTTTAGTCACTCCGGGAGTTCGTATGGAAACCATTGTCGAAGAACAAATAAAGACAAGTTTGGCGCGCGGCGAGCAAACGTTATCCGTGAGGCTTCCGGAAGAATCACTCACCTCGACACTTCGGACGATTCTTGAAACGGGAAAAAGTGAATTGATCGAAAGTGCAAACGCGCAAGTGACGATTGGATCAGATCAAACATTCACTTTTTTTCTTCCGCTCAAAGACTCTTCAAAACAAACCGCCATTCAGATGAAGATCAAAGCCACCGTCAAAGACGGCGGATTACAACTCGAACCTCAAACATTTCAACTCGGCTCTCTGCGTGTTCCCGGACCTCTCACGGCATTTTTTCTCCAGCCGTTCATTCAAAGTCAGCTACCTGCGTTAAATGATTCACTTCGTTCATTTGTCAAACTTACAGACTTGCGTTACGAAGAAGGAACCCTGATGATGGAAGGAACGTTATGATTCTCATTCATCGCCTCACGCCTTTTGGCATCGGATTGTTTGTGGCGCTTGGATTTGCGTCATTGTTTTTGGGATGGCTTTCTCCGCTTTGGAGCATTGTGCTAACGTTTTTGCCTGTCGCTTTTTTATACGCGAGACTCTTACACTTTCGCGTTCGGACATTTCAGTTTTGGCATTTTTCCGGAACACCACTTTTGTATCTGCTTGCTTCGTTTGGAATTATTTTTCTGCTTGAACAGGAACTATTCGGTATCATGATTGCGGCTCTCTCTTTCTTTTTTCTCGTTTTGTTTGCCGAATACATTTTTCAGTACACACATCTTCCCTCACAGTATCAACCGTACTCCATTGAGTATCTCACGCTCCTTCTGAATGTTCTCACGATTTTTTTCCTCTCGTCTTTAGGATACGGAACAAATTTGTTGATCCAAATGCCGCTGTGGATTCTGTCTCCACTCTTTTTTTTCATCTCTCTTTTTATTTTGTATGGCACGCTTTGGGTCAGCAAAGCCGATGAAAAACACGCCAAGTCCTATGCGCTCGCCGGCTCTGTGTTGACGACAGAATTTTTTACCGCGCTCGCCTTTCTTCCGAGCGGTTTGTATACAAACGCGGCACTCATCACCATCTTTCTGTATTTGTTTCTTGGATTGACACGAGCGCAAGCACACCATAAGCTCTCCGCGAAGGTCGCACACAGATATCTGATTGTTTCCGGAATATTGCTTTTGGTCATTATTTTAAGTACCGCATGGATTTAATGAATCCGCTGTTTGAAGGGATGTCATCTTTGAATCCATAGGGTTCCTCCCGTGATTCAGAGATGACATCCCTTCAAACAGCGTGCATCGTTCTATGACACAAACCTGGAAAACAACCACTTACACCATTCTCCTTTCGTTTGTCCTTGGCAGTGCAAGTGGTGTTCTTGGAACTGCGTGGACTTCTTCTTATCTTGCCGATTACGCATGGAAGCTCAGTCAACTCACCGCTCCGCTTGGACTCACGCAAGAACGTCCGCGCAATTTTCCTTCATCGTATAAAGAAGCAGTCGATCGTCTCACGCAATCTTCGCTTCCCAGCGTTGCAAAATTGTACCCGGAACAATCCGGTCCGCTCGGCTATACGCAAAACGCGGATGAAGTGGCTATCGTGCTGACCTCAGACGGTTGGCTTGCCTTGCGCGCAGAATCATTTATAAAAAATCAATCACTATTTATACACGGACAGATGTTGATTGGCGGACAGTTGTATCCTGTGCAAGAATCCGTTTTTGATTCCGTGACGCAAGTCGTTTTTGTAAAAGTTTCCGCGAACGGACTTCCGGTGGTCGCGTTTGGAAAAGGAAGAGAGACGCGTTTGGGAGAGCAAATTTTTGTTGCACAAAGCGCTCAGGCGTTTGAATCAACGAGTGTTGCCAATATCGTATGGCCGGTTGGAATCGCCGTCTCTTCTGAACTGCCAAGCCGATCTTTATTTCTCACGGATACATTCTCCGCGGGAGACATTGTGTTTAATTTGAACGGTGAAGTGATTGGATTTTTGAAAATGGATCGCGAAGTTTTGCTGATGGAACAGATTCTTCCCGCTTTTCGATCTCTGCTTGAACAAAAAAAAATCTCTCGTCCGTTCTTGGGAGTACAGTTTGTTGATCTTACTCACGCCGTCAACATCTCACCAACCATCAGTCGATCGCATCGTAACGGAGCGCTTCTCTCTGGAGCGACATCTGTCAAAAATGGCAGTCCGGCAAAAATTGCCGGACTCAAGGCCGCAGACATTATCCTTTCCATCAATGGTGAAACGGTAAATAACACACACGGACTCGATGAATTGATCTCCCAGTACAAACCCAACGAGACAATTCAGATCGTCGTTGACCGAGCTGGCACACAGCAAACGTTCGAGGTCATTTTGGGTGAACAGAAGGAGTAAGGTATACTATGTGAAACGAAAGATTGCCATTTTTCAGAAGTCTCTCTATGTCACGTAATCATTTTCGAGATCTTTCCGCCGGTTGGCAAACGATTGTGATGTTTGGTCTGCTTGGTCTTGTGTTCGCACTTGTTTTGGCGTTTGTGCAACCACTTCGCTACGGTTCAACCGCGCGACTTCTCATCATGCAAAATATCGGAACCTCAACGGACGCGTTTACCGCATCCCGTTCTGAAGAACGTATTGCCGAAAATCTTTCCACCATCATTTATACCAGTACGTTTTTTGATCAGGTGTTAAATGCGGGTTTTGAAATTAATCGAGATATTTTCCCGTCCGATGACGTGAAAGCTCGTCGCGCGTGGCGAAGAACAGTGGACGCAACGGTTGCGCGCGGATCAGGACTTCTGACCATTTCCGCTTATCATCAAGATATCCGTCAGGCCGAGCAAATTGTGCGGGCCGTGGCATTTGTGCTCACGGATCGCGTGGCAGAGTTTACTTCCGGAAACAATGTAAGAGTGCGTATCATTGATACACCACTTAATTCACGCTGGCCTGTCAAACCAAACATTCCCGCCAATATTTTTTCCGGCTTCTTTTTAGGTGCATTTATGGGAATCGCGTATGTGATGTTACAAACTGAACGCTTAAGAAGGAGACATCAGTTGAGATAAGGGTTGGAGATCTATCATTTCTTTCGCTTCAAAAAAAGCCCTATTTAGGGCTTTTTTGTGTGCAAAATCTGTCCAGTATTGCTGTTCAGAAGGAGTCAGTCGGTATTGACATTCAAGCTCATTTATGCTAGAGTGCGCCCTTGTTACAAGAAGTAAAAACGCGTTTTGAAGCGGTTTGATGTCCACTGACAGCGTCTCCTCCTCGCTGAGCAGAGGATGTCGAACCTTTTCAGAACACGTGGTTGGTGTCTGCTGATTGTCATTATTTTTGACGATCCGCGAAACACTGACCATGTGGACTGTGTGGAAGTAAAAATCCATTCAGAAAGCATGGTTATACTCGTCGCAACCCCCCTCTTTAGGGGAGACGAGCGTTCGCTCGGGGTGTCCTAGGCGAATGAAATTTCCCCGATGAGGGGGCAACAAGTGCTAGGAGATTGAGACATGAACGGGATTTCTCGTTTCGTTTGTTTCGCCGCTCTCGCGGCTTGTCTGTTCGTAACGACGACCGCGTCGGCCGCAGGGCCGGCCAAGGTGCCGAACTGCGGCACGGACTTCGATGGGGATGGATATTGCGTCCCCGACATGTCGAGGATGAACGGGGCAGTGCCTCCCGTTCCGGGCTTCGTGCTTGGGGCGCAGGATTGCAACGACGCCGATCGCGGCGTCAACCCCGGCGAGAAGGAGATCCCGGGCGACGGGATCGACAACGACTGCTCGGCCGGCGTGGTCGGAGCAGGTGGTGCGACCGGCGACCTCGCGGTCCCGGCGTACATCGGGCATTTTTGCAAGCCGATCACGGCGACGTGCATCCGGCGCGTCGAGGCCGAGATCGCGGTCTGCAAGGCGGCGACGGGGAAGTGCACCGTGAACTATACCGGCGGCAGCTTCGTGACCACGAGTGATCACTACTTCCTGGACCGTGATTGCAACCTCCTCCGGGAGGTGATCACGCAGGGGGAGTACAACACATTCGTGGCGGCGATGCGGCAGTCGCTGCAGAACCCGACCTGGACGCCGCGTCCCGATGGGCTCTGCACCGAGGTACAGAGTAAGGCCTGCTCTTCGTGCCGTGGAACGTCGCGTGCGCGACCGAAGGGTCAGACGAAGACGACGACGTCGGCGACGAAGGACCCGGCCACCGACGAGTGGCGGACGGGTGTCGACGGCTCCATCACGGAGCTGAAGACGCAAAGCGAATCGACGCTGACCGTCCTGCGACGTTCGGTCGAGGACTATACGGTGCTCGCGGCGGCACTCCAAGCGGAGACCGAGGCACGCACGGCGGAGGATACGGCCATCAGGGCCGATCTCCAGACGGCGACTGAGACGGCCAGAAGCGCGGGCGATATCGCAGTGAACGCCGTTCGGGAAGCTCGTTCGGCCAACAAAGCCGCCAACAGGGCGGCGAACGCGACCCAGTTCAACGGCGGGTTGACCGTCAGCGTGGGAGTCATCTCCCAGGCCGCCGTTCCGCTCGTGGACGCCACGGGTCAGAAGACGGGCGACTTCGCCCGCGGCCCGACCTCGAACTCGGTTCTCGCCTCGGCTCACGCCGGTGGTGAGACGCTCGAAAACATCTTCCGTGTCACCCTCAAGGCCGGTGTCCCCTGGGACGAAGGCAAGGGAGGCAACACGGAGACGGGGTTCATCTGGGGCGCCGGGGCGGAATGGTGCCACAAGTTTGCCGGGGGCCATTGCCTCGGCGCGTTGGTCGGGTACACCGACCACAACAGCGGCGGAACCCTCAACGGTTCCAACGTGTTCTCTCGCGGGGCGAGCGCAGGCCTGCTCTACGAGTACACGAGGGGCAACGGCTCCTACCGCTGGAAGGCTCTTCGTGCGACCGTCGAGGGGGGGCGTGAGGCCTTCGGCACCCAGGGTGACGACTTCGATCCGAAGTCCGAGGATGCCTGGTTCGCAGGAGCAACGGTCGGAACGGGCTTCGAGTTCGGCTCCGCCAACCGCGACGGCACCTCCGACGAGGACGCCGACGACGAAGACTAGACCGGCTTCACCGGCAGTCACATGTTTCTTGACCGCGTGCACCTGTTGCATGCGGTCCTTTTCACTGAGAGTGAATCACAAGGATTGACTTTCGATGAGAAGCAAACAAAATGGGAACCAGGATATTTCATGTTGTGTTAACAGGAGACGATTATTCCCTGAGCGAAGGTAAATTTATATCTTCGATAAACTCAGACAATAAATTTACCGCAGTCGAAGGGTAAATCGTTGAAAATGTTCACGAAATGAAATACCCTGGTTTCCATCCTCTGAGTCCGTGGTGGACAAAGAGGGGAAGAGGCTAAGACAAGGAGGCTGTCATGCGACAGTACCTATTGCTTCGTAGTTTCCTGGCCCTCCTGGCCATTTCCTGCGCCGCGATCTTCGCGGCGTGTTCCGAGTCCCCCGCGTATTTGCGGGGAGACGCCGATGCCAAGTCGCCGCCCCCCGCGGCGTGCGACATCTACAAAACGGATTGCGACGGCGACGGGGTCTTGTACCCAGCCGACTGCGTGCCGTTCAACAGCGCGGTACATCCCTCGACCGGGCTGCCCGTGTCCGAGGTGTGCGCCAACGGCTTCGACGACAACTGCGACGGCGCGACCGATAGCGGCACGTGTGTTGGTAACATCCAGCCACCCCCGGTCTGCGCCGGGACGGAGGTGTGTTGCAATGGCAAGGACGACGACTGCAACACGACGACGAGCGACATGTGTGGTCCGTGCGCCACACAGCCTCCGCCGACGTGTGGGACGATCGAGATCTGCAACAACAGCCTGGACGACGACTGCAACGCCGCAACGAGCGACGTGTGCGGCACACAGCCGCCACCGACCGGCGGATCTCCAGCCACCTTCAAGGTGAGCAAGTCGTCCAGCGGCGAAACCTGGAGCTTCAACGTCGGATGGTTCCAGAACAAGAACCAGGTCCCGAGCGCGGGCTGGTTCAAGACCGTCACGAACGCGGTGAATCTCATCGAGCTCTCGCTCGATCAAGTCCCGGCGGACCTTTGCGGATTCCGCCTCAACACGGTCAACGCCGGAAACACCAATTGGCTTTGCCTCGGCAACGGAGCGAGTGCTCAGCTCAACCCGGACATGTCCGTGACGATCACCTACCTCGGTCAGACCTACTCAAAGGCCAACCTGAAGATTTGGTCGGAACCGAACGGCAACGGCTGTTCGGCGGTCCTCATGCTCAGCTCGGCTGAGCAGTGCCAAATTCCGCTCAAGTAGCGCTTCGCGCCACGGGCGCCGCGTTCTCACCCTCCTTCGCTCTTCGAGCTTCGGAGGGTTTTTTTATACAAAATACCCAATAAAACAGGCTTCAAAACAGCATTTTCATCTATTGACAAAATCGTCAAAAAATGGTAGATTATGCCGTTCCTTAAATGGCGGAACAGGCAATAGGCAGTAGGCAAAAGTCAGTAGAAATTCTCTATTGCCTCTTGCCTACTGCCTGTTCCTTAAGAACATCGGGAAGGTCCCGAACGTTCATTCTGCATGTGTGTTGACAAGTCCCAGGAAGGGACAAATGCAAGGAGTTCGATCGTGAAGACCACGATTTCGTGTCTGGCGGCTTTGGCGGTGCTCTGTTCCGTAACGTTCGTGGCAGCGGGGTGCGAGGAGCTTCCCGCGACGGTGAAGAGTGAGGAGACGGTGGCCCCGGTGCCTCCGCCTCCGCCCCCTCCGCCGCCGGCACCCGAGCCGGAGGTTGAGGAGTGCACGGACTCCGACCACGATTGCGTGGTCGGTATGTATGACTGCGACGAGGAGGACGGAAGCGTCTCCTGGTTCGCAGACGAGGTCTGCGACGGCGCGGACAACAACTGCGACGGCGAGACGGACGAGGGCTTCGAGTCCTCGAAGTTCTACCGCGACTTCGACAAGGACGGATATGGATCCTCGACGAACTTCGTCGAGGCGTGTGGCGACGAGCCTCCCATGGGCTACGTCGCCAAGGCCGGCGATTGCAACGACGGCGACGCGGAGACCAAGCCCGACGCCGACGACGAAGGTCTCGACGGCCTCGACCAGGACTGCGACGACCTCGAGGGCGCCGAGCCCTGGGTCGACGAGTCCGACGACGACGAGTCCGACGAGTCGGATCCGGCCGCGAAGCCGGGTTCCCTCGAACTCAAGACGTCCAAGAAGGACCGTCTCCAATTCGACTTCCACTTCTTCGCCACGGCGTCCGACGTCGGCGGCGACTGGAACGGCGAGTCGATCGTAAAGGATTGGGCCGACCAGCTCGGCGTGAAGTTCCTCGATGTGGCCGGGTATTGCGGCCTGCGGTTCAGCCTGAAGATCGGCGGCGGTTCCGGGGAAACCTGGAGTTGCCTCACCGACGGAGAGGGCGGGGGGAAGGTCAACCCTCTACTCACAGAGCTGACGTTGAAGATCGGCGCGGGAACGGCGGACCTCGCCGACGTCCAGATCTGGACGACGATGGTGGACGGGGAGGACCAGTGTTCGCTCGTCCTCACCTGGGGAGAGGCCTGCAACCTCCCCTGACCCTGGCCTCCTGCGCGAGCGGCGATCTGTCGCCCCTCCCAGTCACATCAGCGACCTCCATGGTCGCCCTCGCGCTTGACCTCGATATTTGTCCGCAATTTCTGCGGATACTTGTCGGGGTCTTTTTATTACCGTCACTTGACATTTTTAGCGATAAATGTTAAAAATCTGCCTTGTTTGTGGAGAAGTTTCACATCAGGATTGGAGGAACAGTCATGCGATATCTGTTGATTGTGTGTCTTCTGACGCTTGTCGTCGGTTGTGAGGAGAATCCGTTTGGCTCGATGGAGGCCACGTACAAGCAGGTCCCAGGACCAGCGCCAACGCCGACACCAACTCCGACTCCGACGCCGATTCCAATCGACAACGACAAGGACGACGATGGCGTCGCGTCCGACAAGGATTGCGATGATCACAGCAAGAACGTCGGCACGGCGCGCCTCTGGTACGCAGACGACGACAACGACGATTTCGGCACGACCAAGGACACGTCGAAGTCGTGTAAGCAACCGGACGGTTACGTCGACAACAGCGAGGACTGCAACGACGGCAAGTCGAGCGTCAATCCCGACGCCAACGAAGTCTGCGACGGCGCGGACAACGACTGCAACGGGCAGACCGATGATGCCACGGGCAAGCTGTGGTATCACGACGGCGACGGCGACGGTCACGGCGATTCCAAAGAGGAGTTCGTGGACGGGTGTTCCGGCGCGAACTTTCTCGTCACCACAAAGGACGATTGCAACGACGACTCCGCGTCGGCCTATCCGGGCGCAAAGGAGTTGTGCGACAAGATCGACAACAACTGCGACGGAAAGATCGACGTAGACGCGTTCGACGCCGTGACGTGGTACCTCGACAACGACGGGGACGGCTACGGCAACAGCAAGTGGAGTCTCGCCAAACAGTCGTGTAATGAGACAGAGGACGGATACGTCCTCAATAATGGCGACTGTCGCGACGATGTCTTCACGACCCACCCGGGCGCGGAGGAATTGTGCGACGGCTGGGACAACAACTGCAGTGGAGACGCCGACGAAGGCGCTCTTCTGCCATTTTTCCCAGACACGGACGGCGATCTCTACGGCGACTCGGCCGCAGCGCCAGTGTTCGCATGTGTCGCTCCGGCGAACTACGCTAAGAGCGGCGACTGCAACGACAAGCAGAAGTCTGTCTATCCGTTCTCGCCTGAAACGTGCGACGGACTCGACAACAACTGCGACGGCAAGGTCGACGAGGCGGAACCGAACGTCAACCTCTGTGAGGATGGTGATCCGCTCACGACCGAATCGTGCGGAGGCGGAGGATGCGTCTACAAAGACGTTCAGTTCCTCTTCGCCTGTGAGCTTCCCAAGAAGTTCGCCGATGCGGGAGGCTACTTCTGTGGTTCGGCTGTCTTCTTCGATGACTTCACCGATGCGGACGGCTACGGAAGTCTTCTCATGTTCGATGATGGCACGCTGTCGGTCGCCGCGACCGACGTCTGTGCCGAGCTCCAAGCCGGACACACGATGTACGTCAACTCGTACGTCGCCGAGAATCTCGGTGGCGACGCGGCCTACGAATGGGTCGGTGGCTACTACGCCACCGTGAGCGACAGTCTGACCGGCGAGGAACTCAGCGGCAAGCCCGGCCTCGTGACAGTTCTGGCGCCAGGACTCGACTTCAACTACGTCCTCGCGGACGTACCACTCTGCCAGTAGGTGGCAAGCGCTTTGATGAGTGTGGGAGAAAAGAGACTCGCTCTCTCACACTCATCAATTTTTTATAAATTTCGACACGAGTTCATATCAGTGATGTGACTTCTTGTCGAGAGTTTATTCTCGGCCGTGTGCGGGCGGTTTTCCCGCATGTTCTGAGAGAGGGGTTACTAATGAACGGAATGATGTGTTGCCTCGCGGCATGCTTGACCTTCCTGGCGGCGTGCAGCGAATCCCAAGAAGAGATCACCATGTACAACCGGTCGGACGTCACGTCCGGCCAGGGAACGCCGACCAGCTCGCTGGCGACGCTGGAGGGGGAGCAGGTGCTGGACGGAAACGGCGATCCGCAGACCTGTACCGAGCCGACGGATCCGCCCTGCGACGAGGAGGGCCCGGGAAAGCGCAAGGCTTGCGCGGCTGACGGATTCTGCTACCTGTACTTGTCGGAAAACAACTGCAACTACCCGGACAATGCACCGCTGACGTGCGGGTATCAGGCCTGCAGTAACGACAGCGATTGTGAGGCCGGGAATGTCGATCTGGAGAACCTGATCAGCGAGTGCGTGTTCACGGCGAACAGTTTCGCCAATACCGATTCCGGTGGCCACTGCGCGTGGTGGTACAAGGACTGCTCGGTTTTGTTGGGAACGCCGTGCGAGGCGAACGGCAAGAAGTACGAATCGCCGACGGGTCAGTGGATCTGCTCGGTGACGCAGGGCGACATGACGAAGGCCATGACCGAAACCTGCAATGGGCAGGACGACGACTGCGACGGCGCGATGGACGAAGGCTTTTCGCTCGGCGAGCCGTGCGACAGCAGCGACAGCGACCAGTGCAAGAAGGGGACGTACACGTGCGCGGACAGCGAACTCGAAAACGAGTGCGTCAACGAGACCGCGATGAACGTCACCGAAACCTGCAACGGGCAGGACGACGACTGCGACGGAACGGTCGACGAAGACTTCCCGACGCTCGGCGATTCCTGCGACGGCACGGACGCGGATTCGTGCAAGAACGGTTCGTTCCAGTGCGCGGCGGACGGCGCAAGCGCGACCTGTCAGAACGACGCTCCGGCCATGGTCGAAACCTGCAACGGTCTCGACGACGACTGCGACGGAGCGGTCGACGAAGGGGTCAAGAACACGTTCTACGCCGACAACGACGCCGACGGGCATGGCGGCAACGTCTCGGTGCAAGCGTGCGATCAGCCGGCTGGGACCAGTCTCACGTCGGACGATTGCGACGACACCAAGTCGAGCGTCAACCCGAGTGCGACCGAAACCTGCAACGGACTCGACGACGACTGCGACGGCGAGGTCGACGAAACCTTCCCGCTCGGTGTGGCGTGTGACGGCGCGGACTCGGACTTGTGCAAGAACGGCGTCTGGACCTGTAAGGCCGACACGACCGGTGTGGAGTGCGCGAGCGAGACCGCGATGAACGTCACCGAAACCTGCAACGGACTCGACGACGACTGCGACACCGCGGTCGACGAGAACTTCGCACTCGGCGGAGCTTGTACCGCCGGAAGCGGCGTGTGCAAGACGAGCGGAACGTTCGTGTGCTCGCCCGACGGGCAGAGTTCCACCTGTTCGGCCAGTCCGGACATGACCAAGGCCACGGCCGAGTCCTGCAACGGCCTCGACGACAACTGCGACGGCGCAACCGATGAGGGTTGCGATGACGACGGCGACGACTGGTGCGACGTCACGATGGCATACGATGCGGGTGCGGCTTGCGCGATGGGAGACTGCGACGACACCAAGTCGAGCGTCAACCCGAGTGCGACCGAAACCTGCAACGGCGTCAACGACAACTGCAACGGCACAACCGACGAAGGTTGCGACAGCGACAACGACGGCTTCTGCGACGTCTCGATGGCGTTCGCGGCGGGCGCGGAATGCCTCTCCGGCGACTGCAACGACGCGGACGGCAACGTCCATCCGGCGACGGAAGAGGTGTGCCTCACCGCGTACGACGACAACTGCGATGGTTCGACCGAGTTCAAGAGCGACGGCGTAACGCCGGCTTGCGACTCGTGTGCGAACGTCGTCAAGCTCGCCTGCAACACGGAAACGACCATAAACATGGCCACGCAGGCGAACACGGCCAATTCCATCGACAAGTACACGTGCATGACCAAGGTCGGGCCGAAGGGGAACGCGACGACGTTCTCGGCGCCCGAGGTCATCCTCACGGCAGACGCGCCGGCAGGCACTTCCGTCTCGTTCCAAGTCGTTCCGACTGGGGCGACGGGACTCATCCTGGCACGGCTTCACGGCTCCTGCGCGCCGAATAGCGGCACCTCGGAGGTGACGCCGTTCAAGCAGGGAAGCGCGATGTACACGGGTACCTGCGCTCAGCCCGGTGTGACGTCGATCTCGGACATCGTCGCCGGTCAGGACTTCGTCTCGCTCGATGCGGCGACGTCCCAGACCGTCACGGTCAAGTTCACCTGCCCGTAAGCGGGCGCGCGACAACGGCTCTCCCCGGCCCATGACATCTGTCATCGGCCGGATTTTTTTGTTAAAATAGAATCATGATTAATCTTCGTGCGGTCTACCGTCAATCAGAAGAACACACGACTGCCATCGTGTGTGTCCTTTTTTTTCTTTCGTTGATTTTTTTGTTGATCCAAACCATTTTTTCGCCATCCGTCGCGATTGCTGTCTTGCTCGTCTGTTTCGTGTGTATTCTCACATACCTTCGGCCGCAAATGACACTTGCCGGTCTTGCTCTCTATCTCCCGTTTGAATCTTTCATCCTCAAATTCATTCCAGACCCCATCTACGTCTTCACCAGATTTTTTTCGGAAGGCCTTATTTATCTTGTGGCCGCGGTTGTTGTCTATCGTTGGATTTCCGGTCGGGCCAAATTTCGAGAAACAACACTCGATCTTCCATTGGTGTTATTCGTCCTTTCGCTTATCGCCGCGGCCGCAGTTCACTTTGTTCCTGTCACCGTAACAATCCTTGGACTCAGACAAATTCTTCGTTTTGTCCTTGTCTTTTTTCTGATCGTTCAACTTCGTCCATCGAAATCCTTCATCAAAAAATTAACCATCGCATTGTTTATTGTTTTGATCCTCCAATCAGCGCTTGGAATCACTCAATCAATCGTCGGTGAACCACTCGATAAATTTCTTCTGGCAACCGATGAACGGACAGTCGGCTCATTTACGCTCACAGAAGGCGTTGAACAATTTTGGGATCCGGGATCGCGCGTGTTTGCCACACTTGGTCGTTACGATCGTTTGGGAAATTTTCTTTACGTCTTTTTACTCATTGCGAGTGGTTTTTTGTTTACAGTGGTTGATCGCGCGCGAAAGATGCGCGGATTGCTTTGGGCTGTGTTTGGACTGGGAATCCCGGCACTTGTGCTCACGTATTCTCGTGCCTCATGGTTTGCGTTTTTGATCGGATTTTTGTTTATTGGTCTTGTCATCAAACGGGATAAAAAAGTGATTGCCGGTCTTGTTGTCTCCACGTTTTTGATTTTAGGATATCTTGGTATTTCCGGTTTGACGGTCGGCCTGCTCTCGGAAGCTCCGGGCCAAACACTTTCAGAACGATTTTTTGAATCGTTTAGTTCGACACGATGGCGTGGAGAATATTATGGATTGGGACGAACGTTTTGGTTTGTCCAAACACCGCTGGCCGTTGTGTCCGCCTCACCGCTTATCGGATGGGGTGCAGGACAGTTTGGTGGGGGAGCTGCTGCGACACTTCACAATACAGCCGTTTATGAACAACTCGGATTGCCGTTTGGAGTGTTTGGCACAGAAGGGTTCATTGATAACAACTGGTTTTCCCTCTGGGCCGAGGCCGGAACGATCGGGATGATTTTTTATGTGTGGATGTTTCTCGCGCTTTTTTTTATCGCCTTGCGAACATACCATCAATCAACTGATCCCTATGTAAAAGGTCTCGCAATCGGCTTCGCCGCTGTCCTCTTAGCCGTGTCATTCAACGCGTTCACCTCCACCATTTTTGAGATTCGCACAGCCGGCTATTATCTCTGGCTATACGCAGGATTTATGTACGTGCTTGGAGAAAAATATGAAAATCATTCAAGCAAATAAATTTTTTTACGCACGCGGCGGAGCAGAGACCTACATGCTCTCTCTTTGTCGTTGGCTTGAATCACAAAGCCATGAAGTGATGCCGTTTGCGATGCAACTTCCCGAAAATATCGAGACGCCGTACGCGAAGTATTTTGTGAGTCGTGTGCGAACCGGCACAGAAGAATTATCTCAGGTTGGGATGTTCGCCCGTCTTCATACGTTTGGTCGCATGGTTTATTCGCTTGAGGCACGACGCAAACTCGCGACTCTCATCGCCGAACATCATCCAGATATTTGTCACGTCCACAACATTTATACGCAAATTTCTCCATCCATTCTTCACACGCTCGCCGATCAACACATTCCGGCTGTGATGACCGTGCACGATCATCATCTGATTTCTCCGCAGTACAATATTTGGGCGGATGGTTGTGGAGAAGATTATCGTCACGTGGGAATTGTCCGCGGAACATTCTCGCGTTTTCACAAAGGCTCACGACTTGGTTCATTCGCGCAAGTTGTCACGTATAAATTTCACCGCGCGCTTCATATCTATGATCGTCACATAAAATTATTTATCGCGCCATCACACTATCTCAAACGACAAATGGTCGCCGGTGGATTTCCAAAAGAAAAAATTCGCGTGATTCCGTACGGCATAGATGGCCGTCAACTCGAGCCGTCTTACACGCACCAAAATTATTTTTTGTATGTCGGACGGTTGAGTGAAGAGAAAGGAGTTGAGACGATTATTCATATCGCCAAACTTTTGCCGGACGTGAAATTTAAAATTGTCGGACGAGGACCGGATAGCGAATATCTCCATCGCCTTGCCCATGGGATGAACAACGTGGAATTTTTGGGATTTCGCATGGGAGATGAACTTCAGCAGTTGTACAAAGGCGCGTGTGCTGTTTTACTTCCCTCGCGTGTGCATGAAGTGTTTCCGCTCATTACTCTTGAAGCCATGGCACTGGGCAAACCGTTGATTGCAAGCAATGTAGGAGGCATTCCCGAAATTGTACTCGATCGACAAACAGGATTCCTGGTTCACCCAACAGATATTCGTGGTTGGACAGAAGCGATTCTACGTCTCTTTCATGATCGTCAATTACATCTCCAATTGTCCCGCGCCGCACGTTCACACGTCGAACAAAATTTTCGTCTCGACGATCATTATCGTCAGTTGATGAATGTGTATCAGGAAGTCAGAAAATAATCTATAGTCATCACACGGAGAAATAGGACTTTGAAACGAGATAAAATTTTACAGGACGAAGTTTTGGAGCCTGGAAAAACCGCAGATGTATCCGTAGATACATTGAGGATTTTTCCAGGCGAAAAACAAGTCCTGTGAAATTTTAGCCGTTTAACGAGTCCTATTTCTCCGTGTGATGACTATA
>Ga0209824_10000997_pt1 | contig 16921 bp, 13 predicted proteins | sample VDWuncwatermetaG_FD_184124 | JGI IMG/M metagenome (GOLD analysis project Ga0209824, IMG submission 184124) | Wastewater microbial communities from Netherlands to study Microbial Dark Matter (Phase II) - VDW unchlorinated drinking water (SPAdes)... ... | reverse complement strand
GTCAAGCTTTCAACACTGGCACTTCACTCATGATGCCAAATTATTCCCGCAAACACGAAAAAGAAGCCGATCGTGTCGGCTTTTACTACATGGCTCTGGCTGGTTATGACCCCAATGCCGCCATTCGCCTGTGGGACAGAGCGGCCGAAAAAAAACGTGCCAAAGGCAAATCCGATCGCACCCAAATCTTTGACAGTCATCCAGGTAATGGCGAAAGAGCCAATACTCTGCGCAGCTTTGTGCCGGATTTGGCCCTGCTCAAAACTATGGAAAAAGAAAAGCAAGACCTCCACAATTCCATGCGGTGATATGTCTCAAGCGAGCACCAAAACCCGTATCAAAATTTTTCTGGAGCGACTGCGCCCCCTGTACGGCAAAGATCCCATCGAGGTACACTATCAAACGCCTTTCCAGCTTGTGGCTGGTGTCATTCTCTCTGCCCAGTGCACGGACAAACGCGTCAATTCTGTCACCGAAAGATTTTTTAATTACCTGCGTGAGCCGCAAGATTTTCTGGCTCTCCCACCCGGCCGCCTTGAAGAGCTTATCAAGCCAACAGGCTTTTACCGTAATAAAGCCAAGAGTATTTTGGGCGCTGCCCTTGGCCTGGTGGAACGCTTCGATGGCCGCGTGCCAGAGTCTCTCGAAGAGCTTATTACCTTACCTGGCTTTGGGCGCAAAACAGCCAATGTGGTTTTATCAGCCCTTTATCACAAGCACGAAGGCGTGGTTGTCGACACGCATGTCATCCGGCTTTCGAACCGTTTGGGGTTCACCAAAGAAAAGCACCCCGTCAAAATCGAACAAGATCTCATGGCCACCACAGCACCCAAAAACTGGTATGACATCAGTCACTTCATGATTTTGCATGGTCGCAGAGTGTGTATGGCGAGGAAACCAGCCTGCCACAGGTGTGTGATTGCCGACATCTGCCCGTCAAACCTATCGCAGCTCAGCCCTCAAATTGCCAAGAAAAAGGGTTTTCCCCAAAAAAAGATTGTGTTAGGCGCCCCTCTCAAGCCAAAAGTTTAACAACGAGGTACTGTATGGCAGATGCAAAAGATAAAGTTAAAGATAGTATTCCAGGCAAATGGTACGTGGATTCCCAATGTATCGATTGCGATCTGTGCCGCACCACAGCCCCAAATAACTTTAAACAAAATCCCGATGAAGGCTATTCCTTCGTTTACGCCCAACCCACCAACGACGAAGAAGCCAAACTCTGCCAAGAAGCCATGGACGAATGCCCGGTTGAAGCCATTGGCAATGATGGTTGAGCTGGCTGAATCAACCCTTTGATTTGCAGTCCTATTCTGATACCATTCACGCTATGAGTGGTGTTCAATTTATCATTAACGAAAAAGGCGGAAAAACAGCTGCCATCATCGATCTCAAAAAACATTCCCAGTTGTGGGAAGATTTTTTTGATACTTTGACGACCCAGCAACGCGCCAAAGAACCACGTGAATCGCTTCAGTCGCTCAAAAAGCGTCTCATCAAATCCGGAAAAATTCGTGGCTGATTATTCCATCACTTTCGCTCGCTCAGCGCGCAAAGAACTTGAAGCCCTTGATCATTCATTAATCCGAAGAATTTTTCCAAAAATTGAAGTTCTCTCTCAAAATCCCCATCCAAAAGGCAGCAAAAAATTACATGGCCAAGCAGGCCTATGGCGCATTCGAATTGGAGAGTACCGAGTCATTTACCAAATAGATGATCGTAAAAAGCACTTAGATGTGACTTCCATCAGACATCGAAAAGATGTGTATCGCTAGCCATTGGCAATGATGGTTGAGAATTTTCTTTCAACCTAAAAATTTGTTTAAATCTCGTCCACGGTCTCCGGCAATTTAGCCAAATCCCATAAAGGATTTTTGGTAAACCAGGGCATAGGCATATTTTCTGCTATTTGTCATGCCTGTTATGTCGTATGCGGATTTGGTGGTTTTCGTGTGCTTTGGGAATTTTTTACCTAAGGAAAGTACCAAATTGGAAAAACACCCAAGCCTGGCACGGCACTGACAAAATCCCCCATTAAATAACAATACAAGATCATTGTCTTTTAATTATTGCGCATTTTGAATCGGCATTGGCATGAGATTTGCTTCTTAATGAAAGGATGTGCTTTAAAAAAATCCGAATCGCTGCCATAACCCTTTTCCTTCTTTTGTGTGGAATGCCATCTGTGTTCGCTGAAAATTTGTCGGATGACAAAATTGAGTCCGCACGCAGTGAGGTTTTGGTCATTCTCAAAGAAGATGGGAATCCCTTCCAATCCACTAAGCCGAACGATGAGATCTTACGGAATGTTTTCCAAAAATACGGCGCGCCAGTCGAACAAAAACAACCGTTCGCGTTAAAATTTTCCAAAGGTGTCGCCAGAGCGAGCGCCATCAAGGCCAAGTTTCCCCAAAGGGCCAATCGATCGGCGATTTCATTTTCGTCTCAAGTGGCCCAGCGGCTCAGACGTCATCATCGTGTACGGTTCCTGACCAAGGACGAAGCTGAGATCCAAGACATCATCGACGCATTGAAAAAATCTCCTCTGGTAGAATCGGTATCACGAAATTCCATCGGGAACCTCTTTGCGCCGGCGCCTACCGCAGGTTCTCAGCAATTGATGACCGAAACCCCCGAATTGATGACCAAAACAACTGCCGATATCGTCCTCGGCGGAATGTCACTGCGTTTTCCCAACGACCCTCTTTATAAAACTGAAGGGTCCTGGGGCCAAGCGTATGACGATCTCTGGGGGTTGAAGAAAATCAATGCGGCATCCGCCTGGATGGTGACGACCGGCGATGCTGACATCGTGATTGCGGTGATCGATTCGGGTCTGGATTTTGCGCATGAGGATATCAAAGCGAATGTGTTCTACAGTAGTATCTTTTCGGAAAAGTCAAACAACGGCCCAGCATTAAAACCCAGCGATCTCGATCAAAGAATTCGAAACTTTTCCGGATACGACTTTTACAATGACGACGCCAATCCTACAGATGACCACGGCCATGGCACTCACGTATCCGGTACCATCGCAGCGGTCGGGAATAACGGCATCGGTATCACGGGCGTGATGTGGCAGGCCAAGATCTTGCCGCTCAAGGTGACCAGCCCTATGGGCTATTTCACAGCAGCCGATTTGGCCGAGGCGATCATTTATGCGGCGGATGAAGGTGCTGACGTGATCAACATGAGTTTGGGATTGGAAGACAACGAAGTGATCCAATTGGCTGTGGAATATGCTTACAGTCTGGGTGTGGCACTGGTTGCTGCTTCAGGCAATGACGGTGAAGAGATGAGCACATATCCGGCTTTGTATCCGGAGGTAATTGCCGTCGGCGCCTCCACTGAGAATGATTCCGTATCGACGTTTTCCAATTATGGACCAAAAATCGACATCGTGGCTCCGGGTGGTGGCGACGAAGATGATAGCGAAGCCTCGAATATCTTGTCCTTACGCGCTGACGGAACGATGCTCTCCGAAAGTTCCTCTCATTCCGTGGCGAGCAATTATTACCGTATGTGCGGAACGAGCATGGCCACGCCGCACGTTGTGGGAGTTGTCGGGTTGTTGCTGAGCCATGACCCGACTTATACGCAGGAAGAAGTGCGCCAATTGTTGCGTCTGGGTGCGAAAGACATTGAGGAGACGGGTTGGGATGAAAAGTCGGGTTATGGACGAATGGATGCTTACAAAGCCGTCACTGCGAAATCTGCCTGCGAGGCGATGATCACCCGTCCGGAAAACGGAGTTCCAGGCGAAGCGTTGGAGACCAGCGACAGCAAATCGGTGTTGACGATTTCGGCCAATGTCGGTGGGAGAGATATGCATTCCTATCAAATCTCCGTATCGGCCTACGATGGTGGGGGTTTGCCAGAATCCGGAGAGGTCCACACGCTCACCGCTGCGGGCGCCGTCACAGAGACAGTGAACGTCAGCGACTTTCTCTGGAACGAATATGTTGTGACTCTCCAAGTGTCTGATGATGCCGGCGAGGTGTGTGGCGAAGACAAGCGACTCATCACTTTTGGAAATGCTGATCTGGTGGAAGGAGTGCCCCTACCATCTAGATATTAGATCGCTCAGTTCAGAATCCCTTTGATGCCAGATCGCTGGCCCTTTATTTCTCTTGTTGTGTGCTTGCTTGACATAATTGATTCATCTGCAATGACACTATGACCTATGAGGGTTATCGACGAGCACTAGCAAAAGTTGCTCGCCTCAGATGTACTGAGTCAAAAAAATGCCAAAAAAATAATGATTATGGGCCAATAGCGCCTTAACTATGATTTTTTCATATTGTGAATATGATTAATTAATAGTACAATAAGGCGTGAATAAAACTATCCCCTGCACCATTTCTTTGCCGCGATCGCTCGATCAGGAGGTGCTCTATTTTTGTAAAGAGGAGCACCGCACACGTAGCGGCTTGATTCAAGAGGCCATTCGGCACTACATCGAACTCAAAAAATGGCGTAAACTTCAAGGGGATATCTCCAAACGCGCACGCAAATTAGGACTCAATTCCGATGACGACATCGAAAAATTAGTTGATGAGCTTCGGAAATGAAAATTGTTGTCGATACTAATATTTACTTATCGGCCTTTGTTTTTCCAGGGGGGACTACGGAAAGAGTTTTGGAATTTGTCCGCGATGGGCGCGCTCAGCTATTCGTTTCTCCAGAGATATTGACAGAATTTCAACATGTCCTCATTCGCAAATTCAAATACCCAGAAAAAACAGCCAAAGAGTTTGTTGAACGGGTCACGGCAATAGCAGAGCTCGTTTATCCCAAGGAAAGATTAGCTGTCATTAAAGCCTGTCCACCCGATAACCGAATTTTAGAATGCGCGTTGGAAGCCAAAGCTAATTATTTAATCACCGGTGACAAAAAACATATTTTGCCAGTGAAGAAAATTAAAGAAACAATCATTCTCTCACCATCAGCGTTTTGTCAGCTAATTGAACAATAACCGTTAAATCCACCCACCCAGTTCGACTTTAATCATGCGCGTGAGGGCGCTGGCCCACATTTGTAAAATATCGATCATGAGTAGAGCAAATTTTCTGCGCCCCCAAGAAGAATCGAACTTCTATCCCCGGCTTCGGAGACCGGTGCTCTATCCGTTGAGCTATGAGGGCTAAAAGACTGACAGTTTGATTTGTGATTAAAACTGGATTTTTTGCAGACTCTTCCTTATTCCAAACATATGGGGCTTTTTGCCAGCAAAAAAAATATCTATCTGACCGGTTTCATGGGGTCAGGAAAAACGACCGTCGGTCGACGCCTTGCCCGTAAACTGGGTTGGAAGTTTTTGGACACCGACAAGATCGTGCAAAAATACTTTGGCAAACCCATTTCCCAAATCTTTATTGAAGACGGCGAAGCCCTCTTTCGGCAAGCTGAAGCCTTGGTCCTGCGCACTCTCCGAAACCGCACCCAAACAGTCGTCAGCCTTGGCGGCGGCGCAATTTTAAAAGAAAGCAACCGTGACATTTTGCGCAGCGGTCACTGGATTTTTCTGGATGTGCCTCTCTCGGTCATCAAAACCCGCGTGCTTGGCGATAATTCCCGCCCTCTTTTGGCCAAACGCTGGAGCACGGTTGAAGCCCTCTCGCGCAAACGCCTGCCTCTGTATCAATTGGCGCCCATCACCGTCAGGCTCGGCGTCCTCTCTCCCGATGCCGCCTGTCATCAAGTTTTAGCCGCTCTCAGCCGCTAAAACTGCTTTACAACAGGACCTGCGCTCCGTAAAACTGAGCCCCCATGCAAAAACTCCACGTTCCCATCAAAGGCGCTCCCTACTCAATCACCATCAACACTTGGGACGATAAACATTTGGCCAGCACTTTGAGTGCCCATATCAAAGACGATCGCTTGTTCATCATCACCAATCCCAAACTCAAGCGCCTTTACGCTAAACGCCTAGAAAAGGCTCTGCCCAAAGGGGTAACCCTTTGCTGGCTCAGCATGCCGGAAGGTGAAAAATACAAAACCCTCGCTACATGCGAAAAGTTGCACGTCGCTTTGTCCAAAAATGGGGCCTCGCGCCAATCACTTATTCTCGCTTTTGGTGGCGGTGTGGTTGGCGATGTCGCCGGTTTTGTGGCGGCCACTTACATGCGCGGGATTGCCTGCATTCAAATGCCCACCTCTCTACTCGCCATGGTGGATTCCTCAGTCGGCGGCAAAACGGGCGTTGATTTGCCAACTGGAAAAAATCTGGTTGGCGCTTTCTTTCAGCCAAAAGCCGTCATTATTTTTACCGATGTTCTCAAAACACTCCCGGCACGTGAGCTGCATTGCGGCCTCGCCGAAGTCATCAAATATGGCTGTATCTGCGACAAGCCTTTCTTCAAGTTTTTAGAGGCTCATGCACAACAAATTTTGGCTGGTGACCCCAAAGTTATCGCCTCTGTCATCCTGCGTTGCTGTGCCATCAAAGCCCAAGTTGTTGGAGCCGACGAAAAAGAAACTGGCCTGCGAGCTATTTTAAATTTTGGTCACACCCTCGGTCACGCCATTGAATCCCTCACCGGTTTTGACCAAATCAAACATGGCGAAGCCATTGCCATGGGCATGGTATTTGCTGCAAAACTCTCTCACAATTTGGGTTTTTCTTCTGTCGATGAGTCGCCAGAAATCATGCGTTTATTAAAAGCTTTCAAACTCCCTACGGCTTGGCCAAAGTACACAGCAAGTGCATATGCCAGTGCCATGAGTAAAGACAAAAAAGCCACAGGACAATCAGTCAAATTTGTTCTTCTCAAAAAAATCGGACGTGTTACGATTGTGCCGCTACTGACTAAGGAGCTTGTTAAATGTCTGTAAAGAATAAAAAAATTATTGTCATTAATGGCCCTAATCTCAATTTACTGGGTCATCGTGAAACAAATATTTACGGCATGAACGACCTCAAAACCATCGAAAAAACCTTAACCAAGCTTGCTCAAAAACATAAGCTAGACATTGAGTGCTTTCAGTCCAACCACGAAGGTGAAATCATTGATTTTATCCATAAAAATACAAATTGTGATGGCATTCTCATTAATCCGGGTGCCCTCACACATACCAGCATCGCTCTGAGAGATGCTCTGACAGCTTTAGGAACAAAATACCTTGTTGAGATTCACATTTCGAATATTTTCAAACGTGAAGAGTTTCGACACAAATCATTTATCTCCGAAATTGCCAATGGGGGTATTTGGGGTTGTGGTGAAAATGGCTATTACATGGGCCTCCAACAATTAGCCTCTTGGTTGAACAAAACTTAATATGGGCTTTCTCGACAAAATCAAAACCAAGTTTCCCTCAGAAAAGCTCAAAGAGCTCTCCCAAAAGTTTTTCCAGAATAGCCACGACAAGCTGCTCAAGGATCTTTACGGTTTGCAAAAAGACAACCCTGAAGACATGCGCGTCAAGCAAAAGATCGCCGAAACTCTTTTTAAAAAAGGTGATGCGACCGGTGCTGTTTTACAATTTCGAGAAATTGCTGACTACTTCGAGAAAGAACAATTCGTCCTCAAAGCCATTCGCGCCTGCAAAAGCGTGCTAAAAATTCAGCCATCCGATGTCGACATCAACCTCAAACTGGCAGCCCTTTATGTCAAAATCGACATGATTTCGGAGGCCGGGAATCAATACCGCATCGCCATCAACCACTATGCCACTAGAGGTGAGCGTGAACAAGCCTTGGCCTTGACTCAGGACCTGGTCAAAATTGATCCATCCAATGCAAACCGCATCAAGCTTGCCGAAATCTACCAAAACAACGCCATTTTTGACGAAGCTGTGAAGCAATACGAAATTCTGGCCAAAGATTACCGCTCCAAAAAACAGTATGACGACTTGCTCCGCATGTATGAGCGCATCTTGCCCTACCGGCCTGACAACACAGCCATCCTTAAAGATGTTTGTATTTTATATCTGCGCCAATCAAAACCCGACAAAGCTCTCAAACTAATCGATCTCTACAAGCGAGAAGACGACCCGCAATTTGCCGACCTCATCACCAAAGGCCGCCTCATGATCGATGCGCTAAAAAAACATAATAAGCCGGTGAAGAAGTAGGCTCATGAACGACCGACAGTTTGTATTACATTATTTATATTAATAGCCTATTTTTACATTGTTATTTTATAAATTTGTCATACAATTGACCAATGAGCCCTCTTCAAGGCAAGGTCATTCGAGGCATTGATGGCAATTGGGAACACATCATGTCCAAACACGATCTGACCGAAGCAGAAGTCATCTCTGTTTTAAAATCTTCAACACTCAGACCAAAGCGCAACAAGCGGACAGGGAGCGCAGATTATCTTGTTGAGGGAAAAGCATTCACGGGCAAACACATTAAGATTTGTTACAGCTGGGATGATGAACGTCAAGGCTGGATTTGGGTTCACACAGCATTTTAATTTTGAGGAGAAAACTTATGAAAAAAAAATACTCAAAAAAACAGCTCGAACAATTAGAAAAAGACATGTCAAACCCCAAAGCCTGGGAAGCAGCTGATCACACAGTTTCTTACAAGGGGCCAACCAGCATCCGCTTCTCTGATGAGTTACTCAAAAAATTACATGCCATTGCCACAATCAGGCAAATTCCCATTAGCCGTTTGGTTAATGAATATGTAAAAGCCTTTGTGGAAAGTGACTATGCCGTTTTAGAGGGGATGCGCTAAAAAAGCATAATAAGCCGGTGAAGAAGTAGGCTCATGCCACATTCAAAAAATAAGCCGCAACTTCTCGCACACTCTCGCGCCACTTAACATCGGCGCTGTAGTCTTCTTCCGTGACAACAAAAATCATGGGTTTTGCCATGGTAGGAAAAATGTCTTTGGGCCCAATTGTGCAATACATAACTTTGCCGGGCAGAGGCGTTTGTGACACCAGCAAATCGGCTTGCTTAAGCAAAGTTACTAACTGGCTTAAATTCTTTTTGGGAACAGTCAGGCAGCCGACTTCGTTCAGCACGCGAATCTCATTGATGAACTCTTGAATTTGTTGGGATAGCATAAATATTTCCTACCTACATTTTTGAATGACTCATTTATTAACCCCTCCCAACCTCCCCTTAAATTAAGGGGAGGAACCAATTCCCCCTCTTAATTTAAGAGGGGGTGCCGAAGGCGGGAGAGTTAATCCTCCCCCTGCGCCTTCACATACTCTTTAATAAACTCTGCCATCAAAGCTGGCAAATTATCTGGATTATTTTCCACCAAATGTATCGGAAAATTATCGGCGACGGTCTTCATACCTTCGCCAATGCCAATCCCCACCACAATGATGCCTTTTTTGGCCGCCGCTTCGCACATCTGTCGAATGCTCGTACCCTCGCCATGCGTTTCTTCGCCATCGGTGAGCACAAACAAAAACTCCTGCTCGCGCGGATCGCCTTTGCGTGCGGCCGCGATCTTGGCCAGCGAGCCAGCCAAGCCCTGGCGAATATTGGTGCCTCCACGCCCCCAAGCGTTGAGCACAATCTGATTGAACAACTGATTGCGCTGCTCAACTGTTTTGACTGACGTCTCAAACTTTTTGATCGGCAGGTAATCGTCATGGAAAGCATCCAAGCTGTAAGGCAACTCGAGGCGTTCAAAAACATCGACAAACATCGCCGCCAGTCCCAACCCACCACGTTCACGCGCGCCGCCATCGGCCATGCTGCCGCTGGCATCGAGCAAAAGACTGAAACGATAATCTTTGCCCGCTGGCTCGACTTTGCGCTTAAAGACTTTCAAGTCTGTCAGCAACCCATTGATGGCCTTGATGGCTCTAGCCACATCGATACGGGGACCACTGGTGAAATAGCCTTCAAATTCAAAATCTGTATTGGGCTTGAGTAATTGATCCAAAACCTGGAACACACGCGTTGGCAAGTTTTTGAGCGGATAAAGCATTTTGGAATAAGCTTTGTCGGCAATAGCTTGCATGTGATTTTTGTACTCTTCGTGCCGCTTGTCGAGGTATTCGCCAAGACTTCCCGGTGCATGCTCAGAGCCTGATTTTCCAGATTCACCAGTGGGTTTGGCGCCTTCTTTTGGCTCTCCATAAGTTTTGCGTGCCTCACCTTGTTTATCGCCCATCGTCCCTTTGGGTGCGTGATTGTCGGCACGTTTTTTGGCACGGTCTTCCAAAATCTTGCGCGCTTTTTCTGACAAATCTTTCGGATCAATCGTGCGGCCTTTGCCACTGCCAGCGGAGGGTTGGCCTTGCCCCTCACCCGGCTGGCCTTCTCCAGACTCGCCTTCTCCAGACTGGCCTTCGCCTTGTTGCCCTTCCTGACCAGCTTGCTCAGCCAGTTTTTCTTCGATACGCTTCAGACTCTCTTGATAAAGTTCTTCATAAATCGGCAGAATCTCATCTTTGACGATTTGTTCAAATTGCGCATGTAAAGCAACTTTCTCGGCAAAATCCGGGAAATCGCCTTTGGGACGCGTCGCAACAGCTTCTTGAATTTTATGCCAAGCGCGATTGAGCGCCGCTCCGACTAATGGATCATCATCCCACGGACTCGTTCCACCGTGTTGCTTGGTGAGCACGGCATCTAGGAAATTTTCGTGCGGGAACTTGTCCGCGGTTAAACCCTCAGGCAGGTCTTTGTAGACATCGACAAACATTTTCTTGAGGTATTTTTCGTAAGCGGCTTTGCGCCCAGGCATGCGATCTATCACGCGTGCATCCACACGCAAATCGGCGATGGTATTCATGAGCGCTCGCAGTTTTTCTGATGTGAAGAAAAAGCCACTGCCAATAAAATCGATTTCGGCGTGAGCGCCTTCGTGCAGGCAATCGAGCAGGATTTCTTCAGCTGGCAAATTGAGCAGATACTGGGCACCAACCATCATCACGCGCGGTTCACCAAGCGTCATGGCCATGGTGGAAATAGCTGGGTCAAAATCCAGTGAAATATCGGTATTCTGCGCCATCGCAATGGCCATGCCGCGCATGAGGCTTTCTAGCTCGTCAAAGCGGTCTTCCATTTTGCGAATATCGGCTTCGGAAATCCGGTCTTCGAGCCCACGCAATTTCTGGCGGATGGGATTGTTGCGCGTGTGCAGCATGGGCGAATTGGCAAATCGATTGGTGCGCTGGAAACGACTTGGATTTTCGGTCTCCTCATTTATTCCCGGTATTTGCGGCATAGTTGGCGCCACAAGTGATGATTTTGCCCCGGCTATAGCATGAGCCCTACTCGTTTCTGACTTTTCTGATCCTTGCGGCGGCGTAAGTGGTTTTGGCTTAGCTTTTTGCCCAAAGCCCAACAGCTCATTTAATTCATCAGCACTGAATTCAAAGCCCATGTAGATTTCGTGAGTGCGCGAGCGCAAAGCATCCGATTGCAGATTGACGCCCGCATAGCCGTAGGTGTTGCTGGCTAAAATCAGGCGGAAATTTTCTGGGCGTTTGAGAAATTCGTAAGTCTCGCCATTTTCCGAAATCACCCAGATGCCACCATCGCGGTCAAGGAGTGAGTTAAATTCTTCGAGGACGTCTGGTTTGGCGAAGGCGGCTTCGTCGAGAAGGCAGATGACGAAATTGGAAGAAGTAACGCCCCCGCCTGTGGCTCCCCCTCTTAAATTAAGAGGGGGTTGGGGGGAGTTATTCGCCTTCCTCAGCGCCTCCACCAATTGACTTGGCACATTTTGGAAACCGATCTTTTCCTCTCCCGTCACTTTGTCTTTAATGACTTTTGGTTTTAAATCACCCTTGAGTTTGGCCTCATCGGTTTGCGGTGAGAGAACATCTGAGTAAAGCTCTGCACCCAAAAGTTTGGCGGCAAATTCAGCCAGCTTAGTTTTACCAGTCCCTGCCGGGCCTTTGAGCCAGGGGTGATAGCCAGCTGTGAGAGCTTTTAAAACCGAGTGCAAAGCGCGATTGGACGTGGGCAGATCTTTTAAGCCTATTTCATCCGCAAGTTTTTTAGCATGAGCGACATCAATGCCAAATTCTTGATACACGTCGGCAAGCATTAAATGCTGTCCAGCTTCCGTAAAAGCTTTTACGTCCTCTGCGGTCACAGTGACACCGCCAAAATCACGATTTTGAATCAATGTATAAAAAAGTGCGCAGTCTTTTGGCAAGAGAGAGACACCGATGGTGTCGTAGAAGGTTTGGAGGATGGCATGGGACGTAACGCCCCCGGCTGCGCCGCCCCCTCTTAAATTAAGAGGGGGTTGGGGGGAGTTAAAGGCCCCCGCCAATCGCATCAAATGCCGCAAATTCAAAACATAACCTTCGGCATGCTCCCCAATAGTCTTAGCATTTATATTGCGACTCATTTCTTCATAAAAAGTCACCAGTTGATTGTAGAAGCCAGTGCCGTGGTCTTTTTCGAGCATTGGAAATTTGCTCCTCAGCAACGCCTGCATTTCAAGCGTGGTGTAAGCAGGCGCTTGGTACAAGATCGCGCGATTTTTAAGCGCTGCATTTAAATCCTTGCGCCCGGGGCCATCGGGGTTTTGTGTGCCAATGAATTTAAAATTTGGATGAATCTTGCGCTTTTCAACTTTGCCGGTCTTAACATTATAATAGTCAAACTCGGTGCCAATGTCGGCCAAGAGCGAGAACAAAAACGAGAGCGAGCCCTGCTTGGCCAGGTTGATTTCGTTCAAGATAAAAAGTTTGCCATTGATAAGAGCATCAACAAGCGGGCCACCCGTCACAACAAATTTGGTCACGCCATTAGCCACCACGCTGATTTTTTGAACCATGTCTTCTTCCACCAAGCCGCGATGGCAATTCACAATTTTGGGGTCATCCCAACCGAGAGTTTTGGCCAAATACCGCCCGACTTCGGATTTACCGGACGCCGGTGGGCCTGAGAGCAAAACAAAGCGGCTGACTGTCAAACCTTGTGTCACGTTATTTAAAAGATTGTGTGCCGTCACAATTGTGGGGTCGAAATCAGGATCAATTTCTAACTTGGGTTTGCGATTGATCGTGACAGATTCGCCAACTTTCTTTTGGCCTTCGGCCAGTTTCTTTGCCAGGATTTGCGCATTCAGCACGATGTCGGTTTTAGCATTGGGATCAAAGGTGATGGTGTCTGCACTGGATTCTGGAAGAGCGATGCGCACAGCCGCATCCGCGCTCGCATTCAAAAAGCCACTGAGTTTGCGCGCCGCATCGGCGATTTGATTTTCTTTACCGGCTAAGAAGACTTTTTTAAATTCTGGGTCTGTCGCCAAAAGACGAATGACTAAATCATCGGTTTCAGGCACAAAAACTCTGGGAATTTCTGCCAGAACCGCAACTGCCTGAACAACTTTTTGATAGAGCGCTGTATGCTCAGCAGCGGGAAGCAGAACAGCATATTTCTGCAGCCCCAGCAAAGCGGCTCGTACAGTGTCAAAGCAATCACGTTTGTGATCGATTGATCGTTGCAAAGCAGAATCGATGGTTTTGGCAATGTAGGGTAATACCTGTTTTTGTTGTGCTGCATTGAGTTGGTCAAAAACTTCCGCCAACGTCACAGCCGCATTGACATTCACATCACCTGAGCCAACAAAGTCATCATCGCCAATAATTTCAGTCATGCGCCTGATGATTTGCACACGCGCAGCATCAGCCTGAGCCTGTGGAACCAAATGGCACGCTTGAGCCATAATTTCCCAAATTTTAGGAAGTGCAAAGTGACTTTCAAAAACAAAATCGCGTCTGTCATTAATGAAGGCCAATGCGGTGCTCACCATAAAACTAGCTTGTAAGCCCCTCTGTTCTTCAGCCATGAAGGATAAAGCTCCATACAAGCCACGGAAAGCAAAATAGGGGCTTTTGCATTCATTAGAATTCTCACAACAACGCCTGAGTTCAGTAATGGCTAATTCCCAGGCGGCTGCCTGCTCATCTCCCGATAAATAGTGGGCCGCTAATTTTGCAAGCAAGCCTGCGTAGGCAGGATGGTAAGTTTCTTTCTCATCATCGGATAAACTTTCGAAAAGTTTGTCTCTGAGCAAAATTATCGCTTGCTCACGATGCGCATCTGTTAAGTAAGCGAGAGCCTCAAATAAAATATCCACGCGTTCGGGCTCATTGTTGAGCCCAGCTGCCTCAATAATACTGCTCTCCCCATTGACCTCTGACAAATAAACACCATAAGCTTCATACAAACGATCTTGCGCAGCAACTCTGTTTGCGCCACTCAGTGAACTGGAAAACTGCATCAAAATTCTAATTTTATCCTCTTGCTGATCCAAACCATAATTACTGAAGTCATGAGCGTCTGGTTTAAACAAGCGCCAGGCCAAGGCGGGATCAATTGGCAGCAAGACCCGAACTTGTTTTTCCAGCTCAAAGTTTTCGGCATAGCTGCCTGCAAAGGCTTGGAGCGTCATCACCGTCAGAGCATCTTGATCTTCGGCAAAGTCGGGAACGCCGGCGCTGGCGAGATTAGCAATTTCAGTGGAAATGTCACCATCCGGAATTTCAATCCGTGTGACGGAATTAAAACTTTGGGCATTTAGCTTGGTGACTTTTTTCTGGATGGTCGCATAGCGTGCAGCTAATTTTGCCTTGTAGGCACCACTTTGAGGGTGGGAAAGGCTAAGCACAGCAAAATAGGTATCCACCCTCAATGTCCAAATTATTTCAAGAATGTTTTCATAATCAATAGAAGACAAATTGGGATTGCTCACCATTTTTTGTAAAGCCCATGCCCTATTATCTCTACAAGCTCCACTCGTCTGAATGGCTGCAATGATGGCCGGAAAATCCGTAAAATGGGGATTAGAACTGACGACTGCAAAAGCCGCTATCTGATCCTCTCTACAGGAATACTCACTCGCTTTAATCGCCGCCATGATGGCCGGAAAATCAGTAAAATTTGGATTGCTCCCCACAACACCAAAAGCCTTTGTTTGAATACCCCCTTTGGCTCCACTCGCTTTAATCGCCGCCATGATCGCCGGAAAATCCGTGAAATTTGGATTGCTGCCCACAACACCAAAAAGCTCTGCCTGAAAATCTTCCTTGGCTCCACTGGCTTTAATTGCCGCGATGATCGCTGGAAAATCCGTGAAACTGGAATTCTTCGCCACAACACAAAAAGCCCTTGCCTGAAAATCTTCATTGAGCTCACTCGCTTTAATCGCCGCGATGATCACTGAAGCCTTTGTAAAATCGGGATGGCTCAATATGCGTTCGAACTCCTCTTGCTGATTAGACTTATTAACCCCACTCGCTTTGATCGCCGCCATGATGACCGGAAAATCCCTGGGATTGCTGCGCATGCATTCGAAAGCCATTTGCTGAGTGGAGACATTAGCCCCACTCGCTTTAATCGCCTCAATGATCACCGGAAAATCTGTGAAATTTGGATTGCTGCCCACAACACCAAAAGCCTTTGTTTGAATACCCCCTTTGGCTCCACTCGCTTTAATCGCCTCAATGATGGCCGGAAAATCCGTAAAACTGGAATTGCTGCCGACACTTCCAAAAGCCAATGCCTGAAAATCCCCCTCGGCCCCACTCGCTTTGATCGCCGCGATGATCACCGGAAAATCCGTAAAACTGGGATTGCTACCGACACTTTCAAAAGCCTTTGTTTGAAAATATCCATTGGCCCCACTCGCTTTAATCGCCGCGATAATGGCCCGAAAATCTGTGAAACTAGGATTGCTCCCCACAACACCAAAAGCCGATGCCTTAGAATCATCATCAGCCCCACTCGCTTTAATCGCCTCAATGATAGCCAAAAAGACAGTGCCCCCATTCACTTTTTGACTCAGAAGATTAAAATAAATAACTTGTTCATCCTCAACAAAACTTGATTTTATTTTTTTGATGATGGCTAAGGCTTCTGTGTCCTGATCAACATCTAAAGCGTAAATGGCACATTGCAAACCCTCCCCAAATGTCAGCTTGCTAAAAACCAAATCATCTCCTGCCGCCTCAGTCCAAAAAGCTTCCTCACCATTCAACTCCTCATGATCCCACATCGCCGCTGTCTGACTCACCTGCTGAAGTGCTGCCGCAAACTCCGCCTGTGCCCCGCCACTCACCACAACTTCACTCAAGATTTTTACTAAACCTTGGCCCAGTTCCCCATTTCTCTTCTCAAGCGGCAGCGACGCGCCAAGCGTCTGCCACAAAGCTTTCGCCGTCGCCTTGGTGAGACCAATGTAACGCGCATAAGTCTCATAGAATGCTTTAATGCGTGTGACTTCACGCAAACTTAGCATCTCAGGTGGGTTCTGTGCCAAGAAATGCTCGCGGACTTTGACGAGCGTTTCGCCAAGACTCAAAGCCAAATCCCGCGGGATGGCTTCTGACTCAAGGAGTGTGGCCAACTCGTCAGCTGTAAACTCAAAGCCCATATAAATTTCGTGCGTGCGGGAGCGAAGTGCATCGGATTGCAGATTCACCCCAGCGTAGCCATAGGTGTTGCTGGCCAGAATCAGCCGGAAATTTTCTGGGCGTTTGAGAAAATCATAAGTCTCACCATTTTCCGAAATCACCCAGATGCCGCCGTCGCGATCAAGCAGGGAGTTGAATTCTTCGAGGACGTCGGGGCGAGCAAAGGCGGCTTCGTCTAAAATGCAGATGACGAAATCGGAAGAAGTAACGCCCCCGCCTGTGGCTCCCCCTCTTAAATTAAGAGGGGGTTGGGGGGAGTTATTCGCCTTCCTCAGCGCCCGCACCAATTGACTTGGCACATTTTGGAAACCAATCTTTTCCTCTCCCGTCACTTTGTCTTTAATAATTTTTGGTTTTAAATCGCCTTTGAGTTTGGCCTCATCCGTTTGCGGTGAGAGAACATCTGAGTAGAGGTGAGCGCCCAAAAGTTTGGCGGCAAATTCAGCCAGCTTGGTTTTACCGGTCCCTGCTGGGCCTTTGAGCCAGGGGTGATAGCCAGCTGTGAGAGCTTTTAAAACCGAGTGCAAAGCGCGATTGGACGTGGGCAGATCTTTTAAGCC
>Ga0209824_10000995_pt1 | contig 16924 bp, 19 predicted proteins | sample VDWuncwatermetaG_FD_184124 | JGI IMG/M metagenome (GOLD analysis project Ga0209824, IMG submission 184124) | Wastewater microbial communities from Netherlands to study Microbial Dark Matter (Phase II) - VDW unchlorinated drinking water (SPAdes)... ... | reverse complement strand
TCCTGCACCAAATAATATGGCCATACTCAAACCCTTTTTGTATCCTTTTCCCATGCTTAATGGAATTATAATGAATACTAGTGGAAGTGTACAGGGTAAGATAATCATTGAAAGTCCAGCAACATATGCAATAATCAACCAAGACGGATACGAAAACTCACTTCCAGATTTTACAGAAAAATCATTAGTTAACGAAAAGATTATTCCGAGAAAGATAAATGAAAACAAGACAAAAGCCAGAATGACACCAGATTTTTTGGCAAGTACAGAATTTGACATGATTTGGTAATGTTGTATCACATACTTGAATACTTAACTTTACAAATGTAAAATTATATCATCTGAAATATAAAATTCATACTTTACAACTGTAAAATCATAAATATTCTCAAAAATAACTCACTTAGTGCCCTTTCAACCAGACGATATAGATATTGCAATAATTGAATCACTGATCAAAGATGGAAGAAAATCATTTCGGCAGATATCCCGTGAAATCAAAATAAGCACGCCTACTGTTCAAGCTAGGTATGAAAGACTTGTCAATGTGGGGTTGATAAAATCCGTCTCTCCAATAATTGATTTTGGAATGCTTGAAAACAAGACTGAAAAACGTCTTGAGAACATAAAGATAAAATCAACAAAGAAACATGACGTGAAAATAACCAAAGATATGATTCTAAAAATGACATGTGATCTCTGTAAAGGTCCAATCTCTAGCAAACCACACGTTCTTAAAATAGCAAATTTTGAGAGATTTTTTTGCTGTACTTCTTGTAGGACACTGTATAAAGAAAAGTACAAGGGAAGAATTGAATCGCTGTCAGATTAAAACTAATTCATTTGAATTGTAAAGTTACTAGAGTCCCTTGTTTGTACCAATTAGTTCGTATGATTTTACATCATATGGTAACTTGTAGACTTCTTGAAATCCTCCAGATGAAAATCCACCTACATAGAGTATTTTATTTGGTGAATCAAAAGCAATACTGGTAACTGTAAGATCAATGTCTGGCAAGTCTTCCCAAGTTGCTCCAAGATCATCTGAACGAACCAAACCGAATGTGTCCACGGATGCAAATAAAATATTGTCATCATCAAAATTCATTGCTGATACTGGTAATCCTTTGTATGCAATATGATTCCAAGTAATACCACCATCATTTGATTTGAAAATCCCATTTCCTGTTCCTGCAAAAATTAATTGAGAATCATTTGAGGAAATTGCAAGTGCTGAAATGTATTCAGGGTATTCCAAGTTTTTCCAAGTCTTTCCAGCGTCAATAGTCTTGAATAGTCCTCTGCCACCACTATCAAAACCCAAAATCAAATTTGGATCACTTTTGCTTAGTGTCATGGCGTGAAAATCAACTGCCGGTTCTAGCACTTTGGCAACCGATTGCCAAGTAATTCCACCATCGTTACTTTTGATTAGTCCAGTGTTTCCACCAGAAGAAGGATGTCCACTTGCATACAATGGAGAATCTTTGTCATGTGGTGCATTAAATGCCATATAGTCTGCTCGTACTTTATCCACCTTTACTGGAGGAGCACCGCTTCTACTTTGGTAAAAATCTCCATGTGTTGCAATATACAAAATAGTGTGATCTGCAGGATCCACACCTATTCCATGAACATGACGCCATTCAACTGTTCTTGTATCTGTTGTTGGTTTTTGATTATTCGAATTAAAGCTAAAAGATATTACAATTCCAATTGTTATAATTACTATCAAAACAAAAAGTTTCTTTGATTTTCTATTCAAAATATTATCACGATATGCTTGGTAAATAGGATATAAAAAACAAGTACTTTACATTTGTAAAATACTGGATTCAAATATATGAGAATAATAATCGGTGTATGAAAATGCTGATGATTATATTAGTTGCAATTATTGTTTCTACCAGTGGTGTTTCCTATCTGTCAGCATACTCTGAATCGGGTCAATCAATGATGTCTCAAAGTAGCATGAGTGGAATGATGGATATTTGTAAATCCATGATGAATATAGTTCCACAAGATGTTATAATAAAAACAACTTCAGGTCATGTTGCAAAGGTTGGGGAAGAATTTAGAATTACTTTGCTTGTAATGGATAAAAAAGGTAACCCCCTAGATAATGCAGATGTAATTCTTCACATAGAAGAAGGTGTAATGACATCTATGGATATGTCAATGATGGATATGATGGGAAGAATGATTCAAGCAGAGAACATTGGTTCTGGTCAATATCAGGTGAAATTTACACCGACTGAGAAAGGATACTATACAATGCATACACATGCAATATTACAAGGCAAGTCAATGATGTCCATGATGAAGAATCATGTGGATATTGGGATTATAGTAAAATAGAATCAATAAAAGAATTATTTTTACAATTACATCTAGACCTATCCCTTTATGGATCCTATTTTAGCCTCAGGAAGATATATGGGCCCACATGGACTCGACTACCATTTTGGGGATAAGTGGACGCATATAGGCATGAAAATTAAATTTTAAAGTAAATCAATAAAGGCGATTAACGCCGATAATGTCACCATTGTAAAGATCACGTTTAATGATTTCACCATTAGACGCATATGCATACATTGTTTCTAAGGTACAAGTTGAAGCTGGATGTCCCATTCCTACGGCATGACCAATTTCATGAGTAGCAATGTTTGCAAAGTCCATTGAGGTTGCATCTCCATTGTTACTCCATCTAAAAGATACAACATCGTATATCTGATCCCATTCTGCAATGTATCTTTGTGATGGTGGACCTGCTGTTGTTCTCCAAACCCAAGTGGCAGCAATAACACCATTATCTGCAATATCGCCAAATGCAACTTCGTTTTTATCATTCATACTAACACCAATAGAACCAGCATCAACTATCATATTACTATCAAATGAACCCATGATAGAATTTGCAGGAGTATCTGCATTTTCCCATTGGCCAATTGCATTTACAAGAATATTAGTTGCATCAGTTATTGGTGCATTAACAGTTGAGATTCCCCATGATTCTTCTGATCTCCATTTAGCACCACTTGTGATATAGGTATAGCATGTATCGCCACCACCTTTACCACCAGAACCAGATGGTTTTACAAATTCTTTATCTGAAAATACATACAAAGTTCCTTGCATGATTTGACCATTGTGTACTTTGAAGCCCAAGTCATATACGCCGTCTCCAATTTTTTTGGCATTTGTTGGAATAGACACTACGGTCATTTCTTTTGCTTTAGAATTTGCTTGTTCTGGAATTGAAAAAGCAGGAGTTATAGAAAGAGTGGCAGCTAGAGTAAAAATTAGCATGAAAGATAGAAATTTTATGTGATTCACTAACATTTAGTTTTAAAATCAGCATTTAACGTTTACGTATAAAGAGTAATTTATGTCAGCAATCAATATTACAAATTTAGATACAATTCTTAAAGGGCTTGAATCATTTTTGGTAAAAATTAATTTCAATATCTAAAATTATTGGGCCACCCACTTAATTGGGTACAAAAATGGGCCCACAGGGATTTGAACCCTGGATTTTCGCCGTGTAAGGGCGACGTCATAACCGATCTGGACCATGAGCCCAGAAACATTCCTTGATGAAAACCATTTAAACTTTGAGACAAGGAACAATCTAGAAATTTGATCAGAGTTTTGTACAAGTATGATAGATTTAGATTTTTTTTCTAGTCCAATAGGATTAGGTCATGTGACAAGAGACATAGCTATCGCAAATAATTTTGAAAACATATCAACAAAATTTGTAACAGGAAGTGGAGCTGCAAAAATTCTAAAAAATTTAGATTTTAAAGTTGAGGACACATACATTCCTCCACAGTTTATTGTAGAAAATGGAATGCTAAAGAATTCAACAAGATGGCTCTGGAACTATTATCAATATTATAAAAGATGTAAAAAAAGTGCTAAAAAAATTATCGATGTAGATAGTCCAAGATTAGTTATCAGTGATGAAGACTTTGCTTCACTTACTGTTGCTCAAAATAAAAAAATACCTACGATTTTGATTACAGATATTGTACAAACTAATTTTGTAAATGGAATAACATCATTTATTGAAAAAAAGATGAATAAATCAATGCAAGTGATTATGAAAAAATGCGATATTGTAATTATTCCAGAAAACGGTCCCGATGAAGGAAATATTAGAAGAGTTGGGCCTATTGTAAGACAAATAAATTTTTCTAGAGAAGAACTTCGAAAAAAATTCTCTTTTGATAAAAAAACAATAATTGTTTCAATAGGAGGAACAGAAGCAGGACTGTTTCTAATTGAAAAAACACTAGAATCCATATTAAAAATAAATCAGGATGTAAATGTAATAGTTGTTTCAGGTCCATCTTTGAGCAAAAAGTTTGGAGATTCTATAAGAAATTTAGGATTTGTCAGTAACCTTCATGAGATAATTTTTGCAGCTGATGTCATAGTGTCTCTTGCAGGTAAGTCAACTATTGATGAGGCAAGAGCGTATGGAACGCCTGGAATTTTTATTCCAATAAAAGGGCATTTTGAACAAGAAGATAATGCCAGAGAGGAAGGATTTGTTTTTGAAGATATTAACAAATTAGATAAATTAATCTTAGAAAAACTAGAGCAAAAACGAAACCCACTGGAAACCAAAGGTGCAATTAATGCATACAATATAATCAAAAAGTTGATTTGACAAAATTTGATCCAATCCTTAATAGATAGCCAATTAATTTTGTTAAAGCACTATGACGAAGTTAGTTATAGCCAAATTTGGCGGAAGTGCAATTGGTATTGATGGTATTTCAATTCCAATAATTATAGATAGAATTAATGATTTAAAGAGAGATTCCAAGGTTATCGCAGTTTTTTCAGCGCCACTTACAATTCAGAATGGAAAAAAATGCTCACTTACAGATGTAATTTTAGAACAAGGAAGAAACGTGGAAAATGGAACCAAAGCATCTTTGGATGCAGTAAAATCATGCTACCAAAAAATTCTGGAATTAGTAAACTCTGAAAATAAAGAAGATTGTCAAAAAATCATAAACTTGTTCCTAAAAAAAGCTGAAAATGCATTAGATGAAGCTCTTGGAAAAAAAGAATTTGCTGAAGAGATACGTTCACGATCACTGGCTTTTTCAGGAGAAATTTTGATGTCACATGTGATGAATTACATTCTACGAAGTAATGGGGTAAAAACAGATGCAGTGAGTTATGATGACTGGCCAATAATCACAGATCACAATATAGAATCAACAAATTTTCTTGCATCAAAATCTAGAGAAAATCTGGATAAAACAGCTAAACTAGTTGAAGAAAACGAAGTAGTTACAATAGGTGGTTTCATAGGCAAAACTCCAGATGGCATTACTACTACGTATGAAAGAGGGGGTTCGGATAGAACTGCAGCTGATCTGGGAATATTATTTCATAAAAAATATGAAACTAGAATAGACTTTGAAAAAGACAGCTCTGTAGTATCGGCTGATCCAAAAATTGTTGAAACAGGATTGACTGAAGTAGATCAACTATCATACAATGAAGCAAGACTAGCAGGAATGTTTGGAATGAAGATTTTAGATCCAATTGCAATAAAAGAGATTGTAGAAAATGGAGTAGATATGCCAATTATTGTCACAAATATGAAAGATCCATCAAAGACTACCATAATCAAGAGAATTCCAGATAGTAGAAATGATCATCCAATTAAGATAATTACGGGAAAAGAAAATTGTGCAATTTTCAAAATTGAAACAAATTCGGCGCAAAAATTACTAATATCATTAGAAAAAGACAAGCGATATAACGAATATGTAATATTATCTCCATTTACAAAAGATGGAGTTGAATTTTCAAGAATATTATTTTTAGATGGAGATTATGTCAAAAGAAATGAAAAATATTTTCTTGGATTTGATCCACTTGCGTCAATTACATACAACCGAGGAGTAATTACATTAATTGGTGATGAGATGTGGAGAGTACAACAAGTAGCATCAAGAACCAGTGCAAAGATAGGTGAAGCTGGATTAAACATTTTGAATATGGATGCACAGGAAGAGACTTCAAGAATAATTATTGTAATTGAAGATTCCAAAGATAACATTAGAAAAGCAATAAACGCGGTTCATCAGATAAAATCTGAGATTAATTTTATTTAAGTGAAAGTGGCGTTACGGGTTTTCACCTGTAGCGCCATTAAGGGTTTATTCATGGACCGTTATCATGATTTAGTCCGGCGTTACCCAAAAACACGCGTTAATAATAGTTAGATTTTCTAGTATATAGAGCTGATCTATATAGAGATCATTCAGATACGCTCAGATACATACCAAAGAATCATTCCAGCACCTATTATTGCGTACCACTTGAAGTTTTTCTTGTTTAGAAAAATATTAGATGAGGCTAGTTCATCGTCTCGATAAGTAGCTAGTCTAATCTTTCTCATTTCAAAGGCCTGACCAATCAGACCAGTTATTAAAAGTGCAATTGCCGTAAAGCCCAAAATCCATTCCATGCTAAAAAACACATTTTGGTAAATATGTAGTTTCCAGATTTGTCATAAAATGTTCCATTCCAAAGATAATTCTTTAAATTAGTAGAGTATTTTCCCTCTCCTATGAAAGAAATTGGCAAGATTTGGATGAATGGAAAATTAGTTCCATTCAAAGATGCCAAAGTACATGTACTTACCCATGCCTTGCATTATTCAACATCAGTCTTTGAAGGGATTAGATGTTATGATACCCCTAATGGTTCAGCGATTTTCCGACTTGAAGAACATGTGAATAGACTTTTCAATTCAGCAAAATTATATTCGATGAAAATGCAGTTTTCTAAAAAAGAGATCTCAGATGCAATTATTAAAACTGTAAAGGCTAGCGGTTTAAAAGAATGCTACATTAGACCGCTGGCATACTATGGTTATGGTACAATGGGCCTTACACCAACTCCAAACAAAGTTGATGTGTCAATTGCTTGTTGGGAGTGGAGTATGGGTGAAGGAAAAGCAGGAAAATTCTCTGGTGCAAAATGTAAGGTTTCTAGTTGGATAAAGATAGACTCTAGATCTCAACCAATGCAAGCAAAAGCAGCATCAAACTATGCAAATGCCGCACTGGCAAGAGTAGAAGCACTTGAGAATGGATATGATGAAGCAATAATGTTGAATTTACATGGAAAAATTGCAGAGGGTAGCGCAGAAAATATTTTTGTCGTAAAAGACGACATTATTCAAACGCCTCCACTTTCTGCAGGAGGATTAGAAGGAATTACAAGAGACAGTGTAATCCAAATCATTGAAGAAAATGGTGGATTTGTAATAGAACGAGATCTTGAAAGAGATGAGCTGTATTCTGCTGATGAAATATTTATGACAGGAACAGCTGCAGAGGTAAAATCAGTTACACAAATTGATAAAGTGATCATAGGAAATGCAAAAATGGGGAAAATTACAAAAGCATTACAAAAATCATTTTCAGATGTCACAATGGGAAAAGATGAAAGATTCTTGCCATGGTTGACTTTTATCTAAGTTTCCAAGAAGTTTTTTACCTACAAATACAGTAATACAAGCATGGAATATTGTGCAACTGGAAATACCCAAGAGATTTGCTGGTTTTGTAGAAAAGGTCGCCATGAAGATTGTATGAAAGAGATTCCAATGGACAACAGATCAGATGGTCCTCATGATTGCACATTTGATACAAAACTCGTTCCCTGCAAGTGTCAGCATTAAACAATTAATATCAAATATAAGACATATGAAAATATTTTATGAATTACGATAAGGAGTTTTGGGACAAATATGCAAATGAAAATGAATCTAAATTCAATGTGGAATTTGCAAAATTTGTCAGAGACTTGGCTGTTTCATTACGTTGTACAAGCGTATTAGAAATAGGATGCGGTACTGGAATTGACTTGAGGCTATTTCCAGAAACATTTGATGTTCATGGTATAGATTTAAACGACACAGCACTAAATATTGCAAAAGAAAAACTTCCCAAGTTTGATTTTAAGAAATCTTCAATTACAGATTTGCCTTTTGAGGATTCTTCAATTGATTTTGTTTTTACTCATCAGCTTTTGAATTATCTTGAGGATGATGTTTTAGAAAAAGGCATTTCCGAAATGTATAGAGTTGCAGGAAAATACATTATGAATTGTGAGAAATATGACGAATCAGAAAAACAAATCAATGATAATTCAAAATTCCGAAACATGCAGAAAAGATGGCTAGACTACAAAGTCAAAATTGTAAGTAATGTGAATATGCATGAAGAAATAGAACCGGATAAAAGCAGATTTACGCTACTAAGAAAACTTTAGAAAAATGGTTTTGCTGTGAAATAGGTTAAGATGTAGTTATGTTGTTTTTGGTAATCTGACTGTAAATGTAGTAGGATTATTTTTAACGGAAATTTTTCCATTGTGTTGTTCTATAATATTTTTACAGCTTGCCAAACCTAAGCCAGTTCCTTTTTGCTTAGTAGTAAAGAGTGGTTCAAATATTTTATCCGTAAATTCTTCAGGAATACCTACACCAGAATCTATAAACTCAATAACAGCATCATCATTGTCAGATTTGATCTTAATTTCAATGGTACCTCCTTGAGGCATTGCCTGAATTGCATTTACAATGAGATTGATGAAAACAGCATCTATCTTTACCAAGTCACAATTAACAGTAACATCTGAATCAGAAACGGTGATTGTGACATCATGTGGGACATGAATCTTATCGATTGAATTTAGAATTGCGGTTCTAAGTGATATTGCACTCAACTTTAGCGGTGAGTTTCGAACATAATCTAACACGTCATCTATTTGATGAGATATCCTATCAATGCTTTTTTCTATTAGATTAAGTCGTTTAGTAATGATATCATCAGATATTTTTGCATCTGCGGGATGTTGTTTTATCAAATCAATAGACATTTTCATGACAGATAATGGATTTCTCAAGTCATGAGCTAAACGTCCAGATAATTCGCCTATTGCTGAGAGTCTTTCTGCTTTGAGTACTGCTTGTGTTTTTTCCTCAATCAGATATTCTAGATTATTTCTCTGTTCTTCAAGTTCCTTTGTTCTCATTTTAACAAATTGTGTTAGACTTTTGTTAATTACAAGAATTATCACAGTAAAAACTACAAGCATGGCTATAATTCCAAACATAAGATTATCAACAGATAGTCCTTTTGCAGAATTAGAGTAAGTTACACTAATCAAAGAAATAACTATAATCATACAAAATATTATCAGTATAAGTGGTATGCCTAATTTGTTGATTGTTTCAAATTTTATATTCTCATTGAAAAATATTTCTTGATTTTTATCATTAGAATTATTTGCTAGTTTTAAGCGACTATGCAAAGAAAATATCAGTAAAATAAAACCATACAGATACATCAAATCTACGGGATGTCCATCATAGTATGAGTCATCAAGTTCTGAAAAAAGATAGAATGTGTCAGATACGATGAAAATTAAAAACCCAAATAACAATAACATCCAAGAATAGTTTGCCCCTTTTTTTGCTAGAAACATAATGCCAATAATTGCAGGAGATAGTTGAAATGAAGACAGTATTGGATATGCAAGCGCAATTGATTTAGAAACGATATCTATTCCTCCTTCCGCTTCTTCTAAGGAATTATAACATGCCAATAGTGACGGAATCAAAAATGTAAATGACAATACAAATGAAAATAACCAAATTTTTTTGGTAATTGATTTTCGTATAGGTTTTATAGAAATTAAAAGAAAAGCAACAAAGAATGGATATGAGGCCATATAGAAAATATCTGCTGTTGATGGAAATGGGTCAACATCATAGACATACTGATATACTGCCCAAATCTGCTCAGCTATAAACCAGAATGAAACTCCTATTGTAAAAAATAAAAATGCTTTTGACTGAAAGTGTTTTTGTTTGTGTAATTTGATTGTAAGAATGATTGAAAATACAACTAGTGTTCCAGGAACAATTACGTATGCTGGAAAAGAAATCCAGAAAAATTGCGAATCATCCAGAAATGGCCTTAGCTGATAAACTAGAGTTAATGCCACTAGAGAGACTATTAAAAAAAGGACAGAACTGTGTTGATTTTTAATTGGGTTTTGCTTGTTTACTAAATTATCCATGTATGCAACCTCTTTCACATAAGGTAGAATAACAATAAGATAATATGTTTTTGTGAAATTTTGTGTTTAATATTGATAGTCAATATAGGAAGTAGTTAATTATCAATATGTAATAAATTGTACATACTGCGGCTTTAATAATATAGTAATATCATCATATCTTGGGCATGACAAAAATAATTCTAATTGTAGAAGATGATATGGAATTGTTAGATTTGTATGCAGAGATATTACAAGTGAATATGTATAATGTTCAAACAGCTATAAACGGTGAAGAAGCAGTATCAAAATACAGGCAAATACATCCAGACTTAGTTGTGATGGATAGCGATATGCCAAAACTTGATGGATATGAAGCATTTTCTCAAATCATAGAAATGGATAAAAATGCAAAAGTGGTAATAGTGACAGGATATTCCGAATTTGAGTTAAAAAATAAAAGAGCTCTAGAGCAAGGACTGGTTTCTGTTATTTCAAAGCCAATTGGAGTAGACACGCTATTAGACTTGGCAAAGAAATACTCCGATGTAAAAAATTTGGAAAAACAAGATTCAGTTTCTAATTCAAATTTAGAAAGATCTATAAGCTAACACAATAGCAAATATTTTGAATATGACAAATATGTGGTGGGAAGGATTGCCAGAAGAGATTGAATCTGATTTAGAAATTTTGTCAGATTTGAAAAATCAAAATTGATTTTAAATTATTGTTTCCAAGTTGAAATTAATTTAACAAAAAAGCGGGTCTAGTGGGATTTGGACCCACGACAACCGGATTAAGAGTCCGGTGCGCTACCTGGCTGCGCCATAGACCCATAAAAATAGCAAAACCTAGAGTTGTTATTAATCTTAAGATTGTAAAATAAACGAAAATTTAGTTTTGAGCTTTTGCTTCAACTTCAGCATACTTTTCAAGAATTGCAGTAAGTGCAGTTGATACTGGAACATCATTCATTTTTTTCTTTGCGGCAAGTAGTTTTTGGTATGCATCTAATGTGATGTATACGGGAATTGAACCGTTACCTTCGAGTAGTCCTCTGACATTGTAGAGCGCAGTTTCCATTCCTCTTTCAGCAGATTTTGCAAATTTTGCTTTATCTAAAATTGCTCCTAATGGGCCAAATGGCATGGCATAGTCTACTGACATGGTTACTCTGGTTAGATTATCACCTAATGATTTGAATTCATTAGTAATTTTCCAGTTCTTAAATGGACCTTGAATCTGTTTTGCAGAAATTTTTTCATTTCGGACAAACTCAGTTGTTTCACAATCCCATTCTAGTCGTTTACCACTAAAGTCACCAATTATTCTAAATGTTGTTCCAATACCCATTCCTTCTTTGATATCCATTGGAATTACGGTCATGCCTACTGTATCATTTTTGATTTGATCAGAAACGTGTTCTGGTCTTGCAAAATAAGTAAATACATTTTCTACAGGTGTTTTAATATCGATTGATTTTGTTACGATAGTCAACGTTTCAGTGTCTTGCCAATAAGGATTTAAAGGTTTTGAAGATTTTCCTATGGAAATTGATTAACACTATATTCATGCGAGAATATCCATAATTTGCAATGACGAATTTGCGATCAGTTAGCATCATGTTTGTTTTAGTGTTTAGTATGATTCCTTTATTTTCTGATGCATATGCGCATTCGATGTTTAATTCTGCTGAAGAATTTCTTGGAGGATACAGAGTTCAAGTTGCAACGTTACCAGAATTTCCACAGATAGGAGAAAAATCGCAGATTCTATTTAGAATTGGAGACAGTGACTTTAATGAAGTTGATCACTTTACAATGGGCGTTAGATTTTTTTACAATGATCAGCAAATTGATGCAATCAATCCAGAATCACATAAAGGGGGTAATTACAAGTTAGATTATGTCTGGAAAACTCCAGGAAATCATATTGTTAAAGTAGATTTATACGATATGGGTGGCAAACCAGGAATTCTAACTTATACATTTAACATGGGTACTCAAAGCCCATTTGGATATGTTTTCATCATAGCAATCACAATAGGAGCTATTACGTTGGGAATAGTTGTAGTCTATATTTATTTTCCAAAGATATTACATTTCAAAGTTAAATCTTAGATTCAATTGGTTTTTTTGCAATTTTAAATGCAAACAATACAGTTAGTAAAACCATTGAAAACAATAGTATTCCAACTCCCAAGTGAATTGCGACTAGTACTGCATGAAGTTTTAGATTTATTACTATAGCACCCAAAGTAATCTGGGTAACAACAAGAACTGCTGCAAAAGCACTGGTAAATTTTATCTTTCTACCGGCATTTTTGTTAATCCAACTACCTATTGCAGTTGCAATTACAAGTGTACCAGTAGTTACGGCAATTAATCTATGAGTCCATTCAATGAAATATTTTTCATTAGGTAACACACCGTTTGGACAAAGAGGCCACTCAGGACATGTCAATCCAAGTCCAGCTGATGATACATATCCTCCGATAAACATTAAGGAATACAAAACAATTAGAGATGCTAATGCGAGATATTTTAGAGCCAAACTATTCTACTATGAATGAACCTTTCATTCCTTGCAATGCATGTCCTGGAACTGTACAAATGTAGTAGTAGGTTCCTGGTGCACCTGCAGTAAATGTAACACTGCCATCTTGGCCTGGTTTTAATGGGTTTGATGCAGCTGCAATTGCAGAATTCCAAAGTATGTTATTGAAATTTTCTGGATCTGAGACAATTCCAAATGCATGAAATGATTTACCATTATTTGTTACTGAAAAAGTGATTTCATCACCAGACTTTACTTTAAATTCTGGATTGTGTCCTTCTTCACCCGGTAATGCGTTAAATGCAAATGTTTTGAAATCAGGTGATTCAATAAAATTTACACTAAAATCAAGGTGAACTCCAGTTGGGGCTGCTGCCTTTGGGGCTTCTACTGTTTGTGCTGAACCCACAATAATCTCTCCAACCATACCTTGTTCTCTATGACCTGGAACTGTACAAATGTAGTAGTAGGTTCCTTCCTCAGATGGAATAAATTCAGATCTACCACTTTCACCCGGTTTTAGCGGATTTGATGCACTTTTAATTGCGCTAGTTGAAACGATTCCTGTAACTCCTTCATCTGCTTTGGTTACACCAAATGCATGAAATGATTTTCCTCCATTTGCAACATTAAAAACAATTTCATCTCCTACATTTGCATTAATTGTAGGATTATGTCCCTCTTCATCAGGTAATGCGTTAAATGCAAATGTTTTGAAATCAGGTGATTCAATAAAGTTTAGAGTTACTTCCATGTGTTTTCCAGTTACTACACCTGGTGCAAGTTTATGTTCAGATTCTCCTGCCATTTTAGCAACCACTGGAGCTTGATATGAAATCCAGTAATCCCACATGCCAAAGAAAATTACACCGCCAACAAGACAAATACCTAGTACTATTGCCAACATTTTTCCAGTTCTTGCTGGTGTTGTTCTATAAATTTCTGAGTTATGTTGATTCATTTCATATTTCTCCTAATGATGTGGGTTCTTTGCCTCATATGGGAAATAGTATTTTCCACCTAAATTAAATGGATCATCAGTATCAGCAATCTTTCCTTTTGCAGAACTGTAAATCATGTTTATCAGGAATATGAACATACTAACACCAATAATCATAGCACCTATTGAAGCAATTTGGTTCATAGTAATCCATTCTGGGATTGGAGGGTAATCATAGACTCTTCTTGGCATTCCGTATAGACCAAGTACATGTTGTGTAAAGAATGTTAGAATTGCTCCTATAAAGGATAATACAAAGTGAACTTGTCCCATTTTCTCATTATACATTCTTCCTGTTACATATGGGAACATGTAGTAAAGAAAACCGATTGAGCCAAATGCAATTGTACCCATTACAAATAGGTGAAAGTGACCAACTACCCAATAACTGTCATGTGTTTGAAAGTCCAATGGCATTGCAGCATTTACAACACCGCCTGCTCCTGCTGAGAAGAATAATGCGATTCCTCCAACTGCCCACATCATTGGTGTTGCAAATTTAATTCTACCATTCCACATTGTTGCAATAAAGTTAAAGACATGCATGGCAGATGCTGGTACTGCAGCGAGTGTTCCTATCATGAATACAGTTTTTTCAGTAAATGACATTCCTGTGGCATACATGTGATGTGCCCAAGACGAGAAACTTACCATTGATAATAATACAAAAGCAAAGATTCCAGAGCTGTGACTATAGATTGGCTTTCTTGAAAATCTTGGAATAATTTCATACATCATTCCGATTGCTGGAATTACCAATACATACACTTCAGGATGGAATGTAAACCAGAACAAGTGTGCATATGCAATTGGGTCACCACCCATTGCAGGATTGAAGAATCCACTTACACCAAGTCTGTCAGTAAGTAGCATCAAAAGTGCTGCTGCAAAGGTAGGAATTGCAACTAGAACAATTAATGATGATGTCAAAAATGACCAAGCCAATAATGGTACTTGACCAATTGACATGTCTGGGTGTTTACATTTTAAAATTGTAACAATAAAATTGATAGCACCAAGTACTGATGAGATTCCTAAAATCTTTAATCCAAATATCCACATGTCTGCGGCTGGACCTGGTGCACTGATAATAGAATACGGTGGGTTTGCATACCAAGTAAAGTCAGCAAAGCCTAACCAGATTAGTGCACCAGCTGGCGGAATCATCCAAAATGCTATTGCGTTTAATTTTGGATATGCCATATCCTTGTATCTGACCATGATTGGTACAAAATAGTTACCAACTGCAGATGCAAATGGTAGAATGAATAAGAAAATTAATGTTGTTCCGTGTACAGTAAACATTCTGTTAAACGTCATAGAGTCTGCAATGATTTGGGTTCCTGGGTAGAACAGTTCTGCTCTGATTGCAAGAGCTAATGCACCACCCAAAAACAAGAATGCAAGAGATGTTATGAGGTATAGTAATCCCACATCAGTATGATGTGTTGAAAACATTATTTGCCAAATTGGACGTGGCTTTTGTAATTCTAGAACCATTAGTAACTCTCCTCACTTGAAAGTTTGGATAAAAGGGTTAGCATCAAGATGATGGATCCTCCACAAATAATGTACCACGCATGTTATAGTGAATTAATCCACAGTATTCTCTGCATTGAATTGCATGTTCGCCAACTTCCTTTGGTGCAAACCATACGGTATTGACTCTTCCAGGTATTGCATCTAGCAATACTACATAATCATGAATGTTAAATGAATGATTAACATCCTTTGACGTTATTTCAAATTTGTAGGCTTTGCCCACTTTAACATGTAATTCACCGATTTCTTTTGTTCCATCCTCATGTTCAAATGTCCAGAACCATTGTTGTCCTGTCACTTTGATAACTTCGGCATCTGCTGGAATATGTTCGACTAGTCTTTCGGCATTCCATGCTTCAGCACCTACCCAAACCATTAAAGCTATTACAACGCCAACGTATACCCATTCAGGCCAATTAGAATGATGTCCCATTCTACCATACTCCTTCCTTTTCATATGAAGTTGGAGTTGCTTTTGGATGAGATTCTCTGAATCTCCAACATAACCAAATTATAGTTCCAGATACTACGGCACCAACTGTAAATGCAACAGTCATCATTCTATAAAATAAATTCCAGATTACTACTCTACGATCAAGATATCCTTCAGGTTCATCACCTGCAGCAAAGACAAAATTTACTGCTGGAATGATTACTAAAATTGTCAATACTAAGAATAGACCAATTATACTCTTCATTAGCGGTTGAGAGACGTGACCTATAATTTCTATTTAAGGGTTTTCAAGATTATTATCTACCAATCCTGATTGAAACGAGTTGGATCCATTACGTTTAGTCCAGAAATTGAAAATTTACGTTTGTATTCCCTAAAGATATTCAGAGATGCATTTGCAATAATTAATTCAAATAAATTTGTAGGTGTAAGATCTACTACAGTAGATAACATTGCTTTGATTGGGTCCATATGAGTTACTAGTACAACATTTTCATCAGGATGATTTTCAATAACATGATCTACAATGCCTAGTACACGTTTTTTTACTTCTGAAAAAGTCTCAACACCATTATGAGCAATTTCTAATTCACCGTTATAGAATTTCATAAAAACATTACCATGACTAGTAAAGATATCATCATAGGGTACACCAGTAAATTTTCCCATGTCAAGTTCAATTAGTCTATCATCAATTGTTACATCAAGGGAGTTGTGTTTGCCAACAATTTCCGCAGTATGTCTTGCTCTTTCAATAGGACTGGAATAAATTGCAGAAATATTCATGTGTTCTAAGAATTTTGCTGCCTTTTCTGCCTGATTAATTCCCTCTTCAGTTAATGGTACACCTGGAGTTCTTCCAGTTAGAATTCTTTCGATATTATTTTTTGCCTGACCATGTCTCAGAAAAATAATTGAGCCCAACTTGATCGGATGTCAAATAAAGATAATAATAAGATTCTCTGAACAATGTCATGAAAATTGGAATTATCGGCGGAACTGGAGGAATGGGAAAAGGTTTTGCTCTTAGATGGTCTCAAAATCATAATGTAATGGTAGGTTCAAGGGATGCAGTAAGAGCATCAGAGTCTGCAAAAGAATACACAAATTTTGCAAAAGAATCATTTGGAGAAATTAATGGAACAATTACAGGAAACGACAATGTTACAGTTGCCAAAGATAGTGATGTTTTGATTTTATCAATTCCTTATGAGAACATTGATTCTGTCTGCTCAGAAATTTTACCTCTAGTCAAAGAC
>Ga0209824_10000994_pt1 | contig 16930 bp, 13 predicted proteins | sample VDWuncwatermetaG_FD_184124 | JGI IMG/M metagenome (GOLD analysis project Ga0209824, IMG submission 184124) | Wastewater microbial communities from Netherlands to study Microbial Dark Matter (Phase II) - VDW unchlorinated drinking water (SPAdes)... ... | reverse complement strand
GCCATAAGGAGATATGCAAGCTGTCTCCCTACAGAAATACATGTTAATTTTAACAGAAATGCCCTCACAGGTGTAGTAGGTGAGGATAATACCAGGAGATAAGAATGGAAAATTGTTGCGGATCAGACAAAAGTAATGGAGGTATGAAGAAATGTTCGCCATGTCAAATGATGGCGGTATTAATGGTGGTAGGGGTAATTGTCTTTTTAGGAATTAAGTTTTTGGGACATTAAAGAAGAATGTTGTCGCAAGGGGGCTGGCATAGAAACGCCAGTCCCCTTTATTTATAGCAAGGAAGATGTGAAAATATTGCTTGGGGCAATGGCGCTGTTGGCTTTTAGGCTTTCCTTAATATCGTTTTGTGCTATAATTACGGCTTCGTATAATTTAGATAATGGATTCCCGCTTTCGCGGGAATGACAATGGTAGGAAAGAAAGGTCTTCGTTCATGTCAGCACTAAAGCCATTCGCGGCGGTTTTCTATAATAAGGAAAAGGTCGAAAATCTAGGGGAAATCTTCTGTCCGCCTTATGATGTCATTTCTCAAGAACAACAAGAAGCTTATTACAAACAGGACCCTTATAATTTTATCCGTCTGGAATTACCCAAAGAGACCCCTAAAGATAATGATAAGGACAATAAATATATGCGGGCGCGTAAAACTTACGAGGAATGGTTTAAAAAAGGCATATTCAAGCAGGATGACTCGCCTTGCGTTTATTTTTATAAACAGGATTATAAGTACCAGGGCCAAAAATACACCCGTATGGGCTTTTTGGGATTGTTGAAGATCACCGAGGATTCAGGTGTGCGCATTTTGCCGCATGAGCATACGCATGCCGCGGCCAAAACCGACCGCTTAGCCATCTGGAGTATTTTAAAAGCAAATTTAAGCCCGATTTTCGTCGGCTACGCGGATAAGGCCGGCAAAATCGACCGGATTTTTTTGAAAGAATTGGCCGATAGGCCCAAGCCTTATCTGGAAGCGGTGGACCACGACAGGGTCAAACATACGATCTGGAGGCTTGAAAATCCGGATAGTATCCGGGGAATCGGTAATGTTATTGACGGGCAGAATTTATTTATTTGCGACGGGCATCACCGTTTCGAGGTGGCCGATCAAATCCGTCGGGAGGCTTTAAAGAAAGCCAAAAAGACCACGGGTGAAGAAAGCTATAATTATGTGATGACCTATTTTACCAACATGGACTCCAAAGACCTTCAGATATTCCCGATACACCGCATCGTTAAAAAGTTTCCTATCAGTGTTAATCTTTTAGAACAATATTTCCGGATCGATAAAATTAAAACAAAAGTTGATTGGCTGGTTTTATTGGCCCGCGCCGGACAGAACGAACATGCCTTTGGTTTATACAATAAACAGGGCATGTTTTTGCTGCGCTTGAAGAATAAAATGCTCATTGATAAAATGGTCAAGGAAGGCTCCAGGGACTACCGCAGCTTGGATGCGGCCATTTTGAAGGCCTTTATTTTGGACCAGGTGGGGGTGGCTGACGAGGACATTGTGTATTCCATAGATCCTGATGAAGTTTTGCAAGCGGTCAACGAACTCAGCGCTGAGGCCGGGTTTATCCTTAATCCCGTGCAGGTGGCAGAATTGCGTTCCATCGCCCTTAACGATGAGCGCATGCCGCCTAAGACTACCTATTTCTACCCAAAAGTGTTATCTGGATTAACAATTTATAAAATGGATTAAACTATGCTAAGGACAATACAAGGACATGTTTTTGATAAGGCTTTCGTTCCCCCCAGGCGCGCAGGGTCTGCTTATAACCAATATTCCCTTACGCATTGGAGCTTAGGTTCAGACGAGCAAGCAATAGGGAATATTGCGTCCCGGCCGTGAAAAAATATATCCCTGTGTTCTCGACACGGATTTAATATGTCACTATTCGGAAAGTCTAATTACACCTTCATTAAAGTCAAGCGCAAGGAGATCCCCGCCGGGGTATGGACCAAATGCCCTGGCTGTGAGTCCCCCGCCTATTCCAAAGAATTAAAGAATAATTTGAATGTATGCCCCAAGTGCGGTTTTCATTTGAGTTTAAATGCCCACGAACGCATCGATCATTTAATTGATGAAGGGTCCTTCGTTGAGACAGACGCAGAGATGACCTCCGCGGACCCGTTAAAGTTTCAAGGCCCCAAATCCTATAAGGAAAAACTTAAAACAGACCAGGATTTAACTGATCTTAAAGACGCTGTGATCACCGGTCACGGTGAGATTGACGGCAAAAAAGTGGTGATAGCGGTGACAGATTCACGTTTTATCATGGGTTCTATGGGTTCTGTCGTTGGTGAGAAAATAACCCGTTTGGTGGAGCATGCCGTAAGAGAAAAATTACCGGTGATCATTATCTCAGGGTCCGGCGGCGGGGCGCGCATGTACGAAGGGGCCATTTCCTTGATGCAGATGGCCAAGACCTGTGCGGCCCTGCAGCGTCACTCTGAGGCGGGATTGTTGTATGTTTCCGTATTGACAAATCCCACCATGGGTGGGATCATGGCTTCTTTCGCAGGGGTGGGGGATGTGATTATTGCCGAGCCTAAGGCTTTGATCGGTTTTGCGGGCCCGCGGGTGGTGGAGCAGACCATACGCCAGAAATTGCCATCGGGCTTTCAGCGTTCGGAATTTTTATTAGCTCATGGCATGATTGACATGATCGTTGAACGTCAAGACCTTAAAGGCGTTTTGGCGAGTACCATCAGTTACTGTCAAAATTAAAACCTCAGGATGTCACCCCCGAATGTTTTAATCGGGGGTCCAGGACATGGATTCCCGCTGGAGTTTACCCCCGAATGTTTTTGTCGGGGGCGGGAATGACAAAGCAATGGAATAAACGACTTATGGCCAATATCAGGATTAAAAATCTTCGTAAAGATTATAAGGAAAGCTCCAAGGCCGTCAATAATGTGAATTTGGACGTCAGGGACAAGGAATTTTTAGTACTCGTCGGCCCTTCCGGCTGCGGCAAGTCAACGATCCTGCGCATGATCGCGGGCCTGGAAGAGATCACCTCCGGCGAAATTTGGATCAATGATCGTCTTGTCAATGACGTCCCTGCCAAAGACCGCAATATCGCCATGGTGTTTCAAAATTACGCGCTTTATCCGCATATGAGCGTGTTTGAAAATATGGCCTTTGGTTTAAAATTGCGCAATTATCCCAAAGCCGAAGTTCAAAAACGTGTTTATGAAGCGGCCGATATTTTAGGAATTGAACAATATTTAGAACGCCGCCCGCGTGAACTTTCCGGCGGGGAACGTCAGCGTGTGGCCTTAGGCCGTGCCATTGTACGCAAGCCTTTGGTGTTTCTTTTTGATGAGCCGCTTTCTAATCTGGATGCCAAGATGCGCGTACAGATGCGCACGGAAATCCATAAATTGCGCATGCGTCTGCAGACGACCTTTATTTATGTCACGCACGATCAAACCGAAGCCATGACCATGGGCGACCGCATTGTGGTCATGAATAAGGGTGTCATCCAGCAAAGCGCTGACCCCATGACGGTGTACGATCGGCCGGTTAATAAATTTGTAGCTTCTTTTATTGGTTCGCCTCCTATCAATTTTATGACCGGGCGGATTATCAAGAAGGACAGTAAGTATTTTTTTGATGAGGGAAAATTCCAGGTTAAACTGTTGGACGCGATGTATCCTAAGATCGCTGGGTATAACGGTCAAGAGATTATCATGGGTATCCGTTCAGAGGACATTTACGATAAACTTTTTGCCTCTGAAGCCTCGCTTGAAAATACCGTACGGGCGACCTGTGAAGTGGTGGAGCCTTTGGGCAGTGAGGTCTATTTGTATTTGAGCACGGCCACGCATAAGTTTATCGCCCGCGTCGGCGCGCATGACCGCCCGGATATCAACCGCGATATGGACCTGGTGTTCGACATGAGCAAGGTGCACTTCTTTGATCCAAAAACCGAAGAAACCATTATCTAAGCTGTACTTCCTCGTCTTATTTTCCTTCTTTGTGCCCTTAGCGGGCTTTTTTGTTTACGCCACCCAAAACACGATAGCCTATTTTTTCCTGGCTGCCGCTCTCTTAGCTGATATTTTTTTCTTAATCGCTTTTCATGGCCGCCTGCAAAAAAAGCAGTCACACATTGCTGTTTTGAAAGAAGAGTATTTTGAGAAAGCTAATCTGCTCAAAGCCCAACTGCAGCATGAATGGGAGACCATCGCGTCCTTGCGCTTGAAGATCACCAATTATGCACAATTAAAAGAATTGACCGAGAAATTAAGCCTGTGTCTAAGCCTGGAAGATACTTCCGGCACTTTATCCGTCGAGGTATCCAAGCTTTTTGGCCATAAAGACGTTACCGTGATCTTGTATTTATTTCATTCCACCACCGGTGAATTGGGGATTTCTTCATCGCAAAAGGGCCAGATGCAGGTCAATCTTAAGGCCAAAAAGGGGGATATTTTTGACCGGTTTGTCGTCAAGACCCTGCATCCATTGATTGTCGAGGACGTCCAGACGGATTTCCGCTTTGATCCGGATAAAATGGATGCGGAAGACAAACGACAGCTGCGCTCCCTTATTTCGACACCACTGATCGTCGGTGAAAAAACATTGGGGATCCTTCGCTTGGACAGTGCTACGGCGCACCAGTTTTCTACGGATGATTTACGGTTTTTGCGGACCATCGCGGACTTGACCTCGATTGCTATTGAAAACGCGCAATTATATGAACGCTTAGAGACGATGGCCATTAAAGATGGTTTGACTGGTTTGTATCTGCGCCGGCATATGTTGGAGCGTCTTGGCGAAGAAATTTCCCGGGAAATGCGCCGGGGGCGCGATCTTAGTTTTTTAATGATTGATTTAGACCGCTTTAAACAATACAACGATTCCTTCGGTCACATGGCCGGGGACATCGTGCTTAAGACCATCGCCCAACTATTAGAAGAGCATTTCAGCCATCCCGGAGAGTTGGTGTGCCGGTATGGCGGAGAAGAGTTCTGTGTTGTACTGCCCGATTGCCCAAAGTCAAAAGCTTTTGCCTTGGCCAATGATCTTAGGAAAAAAATTGAGGCCTGTGAAATTATTTTGCGGCGGCAAAAAACCCATGTGACGGTTTCTATCGGGGTGGCCGCCTTTCCCAAAGACGCGCCGGGGAGGGAGGATTTGATTTTTAAAGCGGATGAAGTGCTGTATCAAGCTAAAGAAACCGGACGCAACAAGGTGTGTGCTGCATGATTGACAAACCATATGTCATTCCCGCGAAAGCGGGAATCCAGTACCTATGATTTATATTTTAATCATCTCAACGCTGATTTTTGTGGGTGTGGTTTTTTATTTGGCCCAGCTGGTGGTCTTAGGGCTCGAACAGCGGGCTGACGAAGATGTGCTGGGGGCCAAGGATGTTTTTGGAAAGATCATCGATCAGCAAGACAAAGCTCAAGCGGAGAAAGCAAAGCTTGAGCGCGAGGCGATGCAGATATTTACGCTTTATGATATGACCAAGGAGATCACCCGGCACTCCAATGAACAGGATGCGTTTAACATATTCTTTAGGAAATTAAAAGAAAACGTGAGTGTCGAAGATTGCCAATTGGCACAAGATATCGGTGAGGGCCTTAAGGGAGAGACTTTACCCAGCGAATACGCGGTTTTTGTCCTTAAGAGCAAAGAAAAAAAGTTGGGAGTATTGTTGTACAAAGGTTTAGAACCCAAAGACAAGGAGAAGTTTGCGATTTTGGCGCATCAGTTTGCTTTGGCCCTGCGGCGTTTGAAATTGTACAAAGATATTGCGGCATTGGCTATAACCGACAGTTTAACCGGAGTGTATACCCGCCGTTATTTTATCGAGCGCTTTGATGAAGAAATAAAAAGGTCCTCTCTTCGCAAGAGCAGCCTTTCTTTATTGATGGTTGATGCCGATCATTTTAAAATGGTCAATGACCAGCATGGGCATTTGGCCGGAGACCAGGTCCTCAAAGAGATTTCTAATATTATCCATGAAAATGTACGCGAGATTGATATTGTGGGACGCTTCGGCGGAGAAGAATTCTGTGTGGTCTTGCCGGATACGGACATGGAAGGGTCCATCGTTGTGGCTGAACGTATCCGTAAGTCTGCTGAGAAACGGCTGATCAAGGCGTATGACAGCACCTTACGCGTGACCTTAAGTATTGGGTTGGCCATTTATCCCTCTGATGGCAAACTCTTAGAGGAACTTATGGACAAAGCGGATTGGGCGTTATATCGTGCTAAGTCGCAAGGACGAAATTGTGTGGTAGCTTTCGGACTCTACAAGCAATAGGGATAATAAATTTCCCATGTCATTCCCGCGAAAGCGGGAATCCAGGCACGCGTGATGGATGGACAGCTATTATATGTGCGGCACGGAATATTTATATTCCCTATTCCTTATTGTGTCTCACACATAATAGCTGTCCATCCATCCTAATGAACGGAGTAGTGAATATTCTTACTCATAAATTATGAAATCTCCAACTAAAATTTTTATTCTAGTCTTATTCTTGTTAGCTTTTTTAGCCAGCTTGGCCTGGGTTGGCGTGCGGCACTTAGCTGATATACTTCACGAATTTGACCATGTGGCCCAGGTGGATTTGGTATTGATGGAGACAGCGACCTCTCTTAATGATCTCCAATTAGAAAAAGAAGTTATTTTTGCCAAACTCTCATCATCTTCCGAAGAATTGGCGTTTGGTCAGGTCAATGCCGCCCGGGGGCAATATTTGGCGGATTATGTTAAAGGGCTTGGGGAACAATTCAATCACTACACTCAACTGGCTGACGAGCAGATGCGAAGGATTGATGAGCTTTCAGGGGTACCTGTGGATTTGAAGGGTTCTTTTGAGCAGATGCGCCGGCAAACCCAGCAGTATGACAGTACGGTGCAGGCCATTTTCAAGGCGGTGGAAAAGGGTGGTTTTCAATTGTCCCTGGAAGATTTAGAGAGTACGGATCGCCGGCAGAAAGTTTTGACTGAGAATGTGCAAACAATCGTTTCACAGGTGTGGGGACTGGTGCATGAATCTACCAACAGAAGCCAGCGTTGGCATCAGCAGTCTAAAGTAATATTTTGGTTTAGTTTATTGCTCACCGTGACACTGGGACTATTGTTGTTTGCATTCAAACAAAATTTAGAAGAGATCAGTCAACAAAAGAAAGATTTGGAAAAATTAAATCGGGAGCTCGACAGGTTTGTCCATACGGTCAGCCATGACATAGCGGGGCCCCTGACAACCATCGTTGGTTATGCGGCCTATCTGGAAGGACAATATTCCCAACAGCTTGATAGTCGGGGGCAGGATTGTATCAAGGGCGTGCGCAAAGGGGCAACGAGGCTTAATGTGTTGATTAAGGACATGTTGGAATTGACAAGAATGAACCGGATTAAAAACCCTTATTCGCGGGTTTTGATTCAGGAGGTCATTGACTTAGGCCTTGCCAACTGCGATTTTATGATTCGCCGGGCATCCGCCAAAATTGAGATTGAGGGAAAGATGCCTGAGATTGTTGGGGACCGTATTAAAATCACGGCGGTATTTTTTAACCTTATCAGCAACGCGGTCAAATTCGCCAAGGCTAATGTGCCGCCGGTGATTAAGATCAGTTGGAATGAAACTTCTAAGGAATATGAATTTTGCGTTGAGGACAACGGCATCGGCATTGACCCGCGGCATCATCAGGAAATTTTCGAGATTTTTAAACGTCTGCATCCGGCGGATCAATATGGCGGTTCAGGGGTAGGTTTGGCTATTGTCAAAGCCGCCCTGGAAGACCAGGGTGGCCGCGTGCGTGTGGAATCAAGCCTTGGTCAAGGCGCCAAATTTATTTTTACGATCCCCAAGAATCTCACCCCTGCTAAGCCCTTATACTAAACATGGCATGAGAGAACGTAAGAATATATTTTTTCACGGCCGTACGCACGACCTCCATCCCCACAAGCTCGGCGCTTCGGGGCTACAATTGTAAGCAGCCCCTGTGCGCCTGTGGGGTAGCAGGCCTTATCAAAAATATATTCTTACATTCTCTTTACCATAGACAAGAAAAATATTTAGCAAAAATTCCTTATTGTGCCTTGATGGCCCGCTTATTTTAAGATAAAATAAAAAACGATATTAAGAATTTAATATGTTCCCTCAAAATCCCCTTAAAAATCAGGCTGGCAAGGATAGAACTTTACGATGTCGAAGCAATTGGGCCTTTTGAAGCAGTATGTCGTTGGTGTGGATGTCGGCGGCACCAATATCAAATTGGGAGTCGTAGGCCCTTCGGGACAAGTTATTGTCAGAAATAGTTTTGCTACACAGCCTTTCGCTTCAAGCAGAATAAAATTGATTTCTGCGCTGAGCCGTGAAATCGAGGCCAGCATTATAACCGCCGGTTTAAACAAAAAACAAATTGCCGGTGTGGGCATCGGTTTGCCTGGGCTCGTTGATTATGAAAAAGGGATTGTTCGTTTTTTGCCTAATATCCCAGGCTGGCGAGGGGTCCATTTAAAATCCATTCTTCAAAAAAGGGTCAAACTTCCTGTTTTTGTCGACAACGATGTAAAAATAATTACTTTAGCAGAGTTTAAATTCGGCGCGGGCCGGGGTGTTCAGAATTTGGTTTGTTTGACTTTAGGCACGGGAGTGGGGGCTGCTTTAATTTTAAACGGCCAGCTTTATCGCGGAGAAGACAATGCCGCGGGTGAGTTGGGGCATATGCCGCTTAACGAACTTGGGCCCAAATGCAATTGCGGCGGCTTTGGATGTTTTGAAACCTACGTGGGTAATCGTGCTTTGTTTGCCATGGCTTCCCGCGTGATGGGGACGCCCGGCATGACCACTGAAGATATGTTTGCCTTGGCCAAAAAGGGAAATAAAAAAGCTTTATTCTTCTGGAAGACGGCCGCGGAGCGTATCGGTAATGGATTAGTCGGTATTGTCAATTTATTAAATCCCCGTGTGATCATTATTGGTGGCGGCATTTCTAATAATGAAAAATTTTTATTCAAAACCATCACCGGCACCATCCGTCGCAGGGCCATGAGTTTGCAGGGATCAACGTTTAAAATCAAGCGCGCTGAATTTAAAGATGATGCCGGTATTATCGGTGCGTATGTATTGGTGATGAATGCGCAAAGGTAGTCTTACTTTTTTTTGGATCGCAGCCGGCCTTTTGGCAAGTGTCTTTTTTTTATTTTTGACGAACGAATCCACGGCAAAAATGGGGCTCCAGATGCCGAATCTTAAAAAACAAGATTTCAAGAGTACTTCGCAAGTTCAATTGCAGGCTGATCAGGTCAGCTTTTCTTCGGCAGACAATAAAGCTCATGCCCAGGGCAATGTGGTGGTCACTACCAAGGATCAGCAATTGTATTGTGATCAATTGCAATTAGACCGTGTTGTCAAAGAAGTCGTGGCCGAGGGCGATGTGTATTTGGATACACCTCAGGAAAATATAATAGCCCAGGGACTCACGTATAATTTTAATGATGGCACCGGACAGTTTCGTGACGCAAGGATGTATATTGATCCCTACCAGATGAAGGGTAAGACCATTGACAAGATTTCCGAAAACTATATGGTCATGAAGAAAGGTTATATAACCACTTGCGATCTGGATGAGCCGCATTTTCGTGTGGCTGCCCGCCGTATGGATATTTACCAGCATGATAGAGCCATTGCCCACAGCATGAAAATTTATTTAGGCAAGGTGCCTGTCATGTATTTGCCCTATTATGTCCAGGACCTTAAAAACAAGCCGATCTTTACGTTCATACCCGGCCATAGTAAAAATTTCGGATACTTTCTGTTGACCACGACCAGTCTTAAGCTTAGCCCCCACGCGCACTTGAACGTGTATGAGGACATCCGCGATCGTACCGGTTTTTCCGAAGGGTTTGATCTTAAATATAAAACTTCCAATTTCGGCAGTGGCCTCTTACGCACGTATTACGCGGCTGAAGCTAAAGTTTATGCCAAACATATATGGAAGAAATATAACAAATTTGGAAATAAAAGAGGCCCTACGACCCATCATGAGCGCTATCGCATCATATGGCGTCATAAATGGCAAATTGACCCAAATACCAGCGCGATATGGCAAATTTACAAAATCCACGATTGGGACATTATCAACAACGGCTTTCTCAAACAATATTTCCCGCGGGAGTTTCGTCAGGGTACTCAGGGTGCCGCCACTGACTCTTACTTTTTGTTTACCCATAACATGCCGCACGGCACCTTGACCTTTCACATCGAAGACACCCGTATCAACCGTCCTTTGCGCGGGGTGGAGTATTACCCGCAAATTCAGTATGTGGTAAATAGTCAGCAAATCGGCAAAACCGGTTTTTACGTCAAAAGCACCAATGAATTCTCGAATATAACCCATCAGGATTACCCAAAGACACATACCGATAAAACCATGCGTTTTGATACGTATAATGATATTTCACATCCTTTTAAAATAGCTTTCATTCAAATCAATCCGCATGTAGGGGAAGAAGAAACCTATTACACCCGTACCGCTGATTTATCCGAGAACAACATCTTTCGCGGCCAGTTTCATACTGGGGCTGATTTAACTACCAGCTTTTATAAGACTTGGAGCTTTCAAACGAATTTCGCGGGATTAAACATCAATGGCTTACGTCATATCATAACTCCGACTGCCTTCTATGTGTATCAGCACGTTCCCACTTTTCCCACCGCCAACCTTAATCAATTTGATGGTATTGATTCCCGAGATCAGGCGCATTACATTACTCTGGGATTAGAAAATAAACTTCAAACCCATCGTAACGGTAGAATAGTGGATTTGATAAGGGCCTTAGTCAGCAGCACTTTTGCTCTCAAGGAGAACCCCGGTCGCGGTGGCTTTGGTCCGGTGGATGCCACAATTGACATGTATCCGACGAATTGGCTGAGATTACACGCAGATTCCGAATACGATCATTATGCCAGGCATTATAATACAGCGGATTTTGATGGCACTATTAACTATAAGAATTGGTCAGTTAGTTTAGGTGATCGCTGGTCCTATGGTTCAGGTGCTGAATTGACCACCCAGATACAACACCGGATCAACTCCAAATGGTCGGTGAGCGCATATGAGCGTATTGGGGTTGGCGCCGGCGGTGGCGCAACACCAGTTAAGAACAGTGGTAATAAAGAGGAAGAATTCGTCGTAACGCGTGATTTGCATGAATGGGAAATGAATTTTTCTTATCGTACGCAGCGAGGGGTTGGCTCGGAATTCTTCCTTATTTTCCGTCTAAAAGCGATGCCGAACATGAAGCTGGATTTGTTTAACACCTCCTTCCATCAGCGTAGGGCAGGCTCACAAAGTACGGATCCACAAAATGCAGCAAATACACCAAGTACTGGTACAACAGGAGCAACTCAATGAAAATTGCCATGATCGGTTCAGGTTATGTGGGTTTGGTGTCAGGAGTTTGTTTGGCAAACATCGGGCATCATGTGATTTGTGTGGATAATAATCCCGATAAAATTAAAACTTTAAAAAAAGGGCGTTTGCCGATCTATGAACCTGGCTTGCTTGAGTTGATGAAAGTGAACGTCAAAAAAAAGCGGCTTTCTTTCACGGGTTCCATCGGTGAGGCGACTAAAAAATCCCAGGTGATTTTTTTAGCTGTTCCGACTCCCCCCAAGCCCAATGGGGACGCGGACTTGACCTATGTGGAAAATGTGGCGCGCCAAATTGCCCAGCACATGGATTCCTATAAACTTATCGTCGAAAAATCAACTGTCCCGGCGGAGACGGGCAAGAAAATCAGGTGTACCATCCATTTGAATCTGGCCCAAAAATATAAAAGGGGTAATAAAATTTTGTTGGATTTTGATGTGGCTTCCAATCCTGAATTTCTTAAAGAAGGCAGCGCCGTATATGATTTCATGAACCCTGACCGCATTGTGGTCGGGGTGGAGTCAAAAAAAGCAGAGCAGCTTCTAAGAGAAATTTATAAGCCGCTTAAACCGAAAATTCTGGTGACTAATATTGCCTCCGCGGAGATGATTAAACACGCCTCCAATTCATTCTTGGCCGCGAAAATTTCTTTTATCAATGCGGTAGCCCAGATTTGCGATCGGGTGGGGGCGGATGTTCTCAAAGTGGCCGAAGGCATGGGATTAGATAAACGCATTGGCCGTCAGTTTTTAGACGCGGGTGTCGGTTACGGCGGGTCTTGTTTTCCCAAAGATGTGGATGCGTTTATCCGTTTGAGCGAACGCAGCGGTTATGATTTTTCTTTATTAAAAGAGGTGCGGCGCGTCAATGATCATCAGCGCCATTGGTTTGTGCGTTTAGTTGAGGAGAAATTGTGGAATATCAAGGGCAAGACCATCGGCGTATGGGGTTTGGCTTTTAAACCGAATACCGACGATATTCGCAATGCCGCGGCCCTGGAGATCATCCATCTCTTGCAGGCTGAGGGTGCTAAAATCCGAGCTTTTGATCCTAAGGCCATGGATAACGCCAGGAAAACGTTGAGCCGGGTTACTTTTTGCAATAATGCCTATACGGTTGCGGAAGGCTGTGACTGCCTTTTGCTTTTGACCGAGTGGCCGGAATTTAAAGATATTGATTTTGTGCAAATCCGTGATGCCATGCGCCAGACCGTGATTTTTGACGGCCGTAATTTCTTGGACGCGGTGCATTTGCGAGACATCGGGTTTGAATATTTTGGTATAGGCAGGGGGAAGTCTTTGTAAGTAAATTATTTTTCCCCTCTTTTTTATAAAGAGGGGTTAGGGGAGTTAGGATGTCTAAAAAAGTAGTGTTGATCTCCGGCGGGGTTGGATTTTTGGGAAGTCATTTGTGCGACTGGTTTATTGATCAAGGGCTTAAGGTGATCGCGGTGGATAATTTGATCACAGGGTCATTGCGTAACGTGGCGCATTTGAGGACAAATAAAGATTTTAAATTGATGAAGCACGATGTTTCCAGGCCTTTCAAAGTTATCGGTCGTGTGGATTTTGTGTGCCATTTTGCTTCACCTGCGTCCCCGGTGGATTATATGAACCATCCCCTTGCCACTATGCTGGCCGGCAGCTATGGTACGCATAATTTATTGGAGATTGCCCGCGCCAAGAAAGCAGTCTTTCTAATGGCGTCTACGTCGGAAGTTTACGGGGACCCTTTGGTCCATCCTCAAAAGGAGAGTTATTGGGGGAATGTCAACCCTCATGGGCCGCGCAGTATCTACGATGAAGCCAAACGTTACGCCGAAGCTGCCACTTTTGCGTACAAGCGTGTCTATAAGATGGATGTCAAAATTGTGCGGATTTTTAACACCTATGGCCCTCGCATGCAAATTAAAGATGGACGGGTGGTGCCTAATTTTATCGATCAGATTTTGAATCATCAACCTTTGACCGTCTATGGCGAAGGCACTCAGACACGTTCTTTTTGTTACGTGGATGATCTGGTGGATGGCATAACCAAATTGCTTTTTTCTAAAATTGCCGGGCCTGTGAATATGGGTAACCCCAGGGAATTTACGATTTTAGAATTTGCAGAACTTATGCGAAAGAAGTATAATCCCAACGCTAAAATTATTTATCAGCCCCTGCCCCAGGATGATCCTAAACAGCGGCGGCCGGATATTTCTTTGGCCCGCAAGGAATTAGGATGGGAACCGAAGGTTGAATTAGAAGACGGTATTAGCCGTACTATGGACTGGTTCGCCAAGAATTCCCCCTCTTTATTACAAAGAGGGGGTTAGGGGGAGTTGAAATGGTCACTAAAGATGAAATCATAGCTTTTGAGAAAGAGATTGCAGATATTTTTGCGACGGGTGTTATCCGTGCTCCGGTGCATCTTAGGGCAGGGCGGGAGGACCAGCTGATTTCGATTTTTAGTGATCATCAAATCGGTGATGATGATTACGTGTTCGGTTTTTGGGATTCGCATGAGTTGGCCCTTTTAAAAGGCGTGCCTCGCGAGGAGTTAAAGCAGGCCATCATCGATGGTAAAAGCATATCTCTGTGCTTCCCCAAGTATAAACTGCTTTGTTCGGGAATAGTGGGAAGCCTCATGGGGACGGCGGCCGGTGCGGCTTGGGCCTTGCACAATCAGGGCAAAAAAGGCCGGGCATTTTTGTTTTGCGGGGATATGTCCGCGGAAACAGGCATTTTTCATGAGGCCGTCAAATACGTCTATAATTTCGATTTACCAGCCTTCTTCATTGTTGGCGATAATGGTGTCAGCGTCATGACCGATACCAGGGCTGTTTGGGGTAATACAGAGCCTTGGTTTAAAGGCACTAAATATGAAAGCAAGATCATTTATTTTAAATACACCAATGGCTATCCACATTCGGGCCTAGGAAAGTTGATAAAATTTTAACAAGGTGTCATTGCGAGGAGTGAAACGACGAAGCAATCTCTTAACTTATGAAATACTTCGACGAACTAAAAAGAACCATGGAATGGCTGGCCCAGCAACCTAAGGTGATGTTTGTGGGGCAAACAGTCGCGGGCCCGGGGACTTTTATGTTCCAAACCCTGCGCGACTGCCCCCAGGAACGCTGCCTGGAGATGCCTATCAATGAAAGTTTTCAGATGCAGTTCACCGTTGGTTTGGCCTTGACGGGCTTGGTGCCTGTTTCGGTTTACCCGCGGCAGAATTTTTTGTTGTTGGCCACGGCTGACATGGTCAATATACTCGATAAAATCCCCTTGATTTCCGGCGGCAAGTGGCCTTTGAAGGTGATTATTCGCGTGGCCACAGGCCCCGACGCTCCCGTGCATCCCGGGCATCAGCATATCGGTAATTATGCAAAAGCCTTGCGTGAACTATTCAGCTGGATTGAAGTGAAGGAACTTAATTCCGCCAAGGAGATTTTTCCGGCCTACACTCATGCGTTGAAGCGCACGGATGGCAAATCCACCTTACTCATCGAGCACGGTAATTTTTATAACGAGGAATATTACGCTAAACGGATGATTACAAGCCAATCAGTGGACGGCTGACACCGATATATTGTTCTGGCTAAAATTTGTAGTATATCCCCTATTACTTGCTCGGCGTATGCGGGGAGGTTAATCGTTGGTAGCGTTGTTTCCCAAGGATTTGGTCACGCGAAAAGGTTGAGTCGAAATCGAACGGTACAAATTTTTATACGCCAGAACAATATATCGGTATCAGCCTGCTAAAGATTTATGCGCCATAATTCCCGGATTTTTATTGTCGGACATAATGACAGCATTGAAAATGCTCTTAAAAAGTATTTTCAGGCACAAGGTTACTCGCATGTCATTTCTAACACTCAAGACCGCATCAATGTATTAGATCGATCGCAGGTCAATAATTTTTTTAAGAAATTTAAACCGGAGTATGTTTTTTTAGGTTCCTTGCGTTCCGGCGGTATCGCGGCCAATCAAAAATTTCCGGCAGAATTTATTTACGAAAATATCCAATCCCAGAATTTGGTGATGGAAGCGGCCCGTCTAGGACAAGTCAAAAAATTGTTGTATTTTTCAAGCTCCTGTGTCTATCCAAAAGAAGCTAAACAGCCGATTAAAGAGGGGTCATTACTGACAGGTCGCTTAGAGCAAACGAGCGAAGGCTACGCGCTGGCCAAAATAGCCGGCACCAAAATGTGCCAGGCCTACAAGGCACAGTACGGTTTTAACGCTATTGCCACCGTACCCGCAACGCTTTATGGCCCGGGCAGTGATACGGACATCGAAACGGCCCATGTCTTGGGCGCTTTGATAGCCAAATTCCATAAGGCTAAAATAGAAGGGGATAGTCAAGTCATTGTCTGGGGCTCCGGCCGCCCTCGCCGGGAATTCTTGTACGTGGATGATTTTGTCAGTGCTTGCTTATTTCTGATGGAACATTATGACAGGCCAGATGCCATCAATGTTGGCAGCGGTTATGACGTGACGATACGGCAATTAGCTTCGATGATCAAAAAGGCCAGCGGCTTTAAAGGCAAAATTGTTTTTGATGCTTCCAAATCTGATGGTACTATGCGAAAGCTTTTGGACAATACGCGCATGCGCAAGTTGGGCTGGAAGCCAAAGGTTAGTTTAGAACAAGGCATTGAAAAAACGTATCGGGCATATAGTGTCATTGCGAGAAGCGCAGTTCAGCGCAGCGAAGCGACGAAGCAATCTTTTTAATACTGTCATTCCCGCGAAAGCGGGAATCCATTTTACTTTTGTCACTCCCGAATGCTTTTGTCGGGGATCCAGGCATGCGTGATGGATTTATGAAACATTCCCCTCTTTATAAAGAGGGGGATGGCAATGTTCGTAAATAATAGAAAGGGATTATATGAAGATATTAGTGACAGGGGCAGCGGGGTATATTGGGGCGGTTTTGGTGCCGCGTTTATTGTCCGAAGGGCATCAGGTGATTGCTTTAGATAATTTCATGTACAATCAATCATCGCTTTTGGATGTCTGCTATCACGACAAGTTATCCATTGTGCGCGGGGATGCGCGGGACAAGAATTTGATGATCAAATTAATGAAGAATGCGGACGCCATTTTCCCCCTGGCTTGTCTTACCGGTGCTCCGTTATGCGCCAAAGATCCCATTGGCGCACAGACGATTTTATTCGACGCGGTTAAAATGATTCTTGAACTTCGCGGCAAAGATCAAATGGTCATTTTTCCAACCACCAATAGCGGCTATGGTGTTGGAGATAGGGCCAAGCATTGCACGGAAACAACACCCCTGCGGCCCATTTCTTTGTACGGCAAATTAAAGGTGGACGCGGAAAAAGCTATTCTTAACGCGGGACAAAGCATTACCCTGCGATTGGCCACGGCCTTTGGCATTTCTCCGCGCATGCGCCTGGATTTATTGGTCAATGATTTCACCTATCGCGCGGTGTACGATAAGTTTGTGATACTTTTTGAGGCCCATTTTCACCGCAATTATATCCATGTCCGGGAC
>Ga0209824_10000992_pt1 | contig 16939 bp, 16 predicted proteins | sample VDWuncwatermetaG_FD_184124 | JGI IMG/M metagenome (GOLD analysis project Ga0209824, IMG submission 184124) | Wastewater microbial communities from Netherlands to study Microbial Dark Matter (Phase II) - VDW unchlorinated drinking water (SPAdes)... ... | reverse complement strand
ATTTTCTCCTGTACCTTTGCGGCGCTCAAGGGTTGTACCTGAACTGCAAATAATTGTGCAGGGGCATTCAGCGCATAAATACTTCTTGCAGCGCTTTTAAGTGATTTGATTTCTGCCATCTTAGCCATAAAATCTTTTTTAATCATACTTTCTTTTAATTCTATCTGGATAGTTCCATCTCCGATAGTGGAGATGCTTGGGACGGAGATCTGTTCCTTCGCAATCTGTTTTATCTGTTGCAAGGTTGTTTTTGAGCCTTCGATTTTAAGCTTATTTGAACGTATTTTCTCAGAATCTTGTGGCTGTTTTTTTACGGTAACATTGTTCAATCCTATTCTGTTCAATTCCATAGAGAGGATTGCAGGTTCTATTGGTTCACTGACTTCTACATCTAAGAAAGGTTTGGATGCTTGCATGCTTATGTCTTGAGATGCCACCATCTCGACAATGTCGGAAAAAATCATTCTTATATCGTGGAAAATCAAGTTATTTTTTAACCCATCCACAACTGCACTGATTAATTGTGGACGTTTCTTACTATCTTCCAGACCGGCAATGTTAAGCGAATATTCTTTGGCAGGTTGACTAACAGGCGTTAAGGATATCACATCGTCTTCATTATATCCTGCTGTTTTAAGAATATTACGGACGACCGTCTCCTCCGTTGGTTTTTGCAAATTGAGATTAAAAACTGTTGGTTCAATAAAATCAATTTCTGAAGATACGCCCGCCTTCTCGAGTGCGCCCTTTATATCCTCTGTTAATTTTTGTTTTACCTTTTCTTCGTTAAGTTCTTTTATTCGAATGCCGAATTCGTCTGAAGTTGATACAAACTGAGTCAGATTCTCGCCAGACCAAATACTCTGTACCTCGGCACCTTCGTAACCCGCCTCACCCAATGCAGTCCTTACGACTCCCGGTGGGGTTGGATTGTTCAGGTGTAATTGAACTAAGGTTCCACCGGTAAAGTCGATGTCATATTTTTTATTCCCACGAATGACAAATGTTGTTATTCCGCCAATAATGCATGCACCTGAAATAGAAACCAGGATAAAACGGTAATTAAGAAATCTGACGTGAGGAACACCGATTAACTTGAACATGGAAAAATTCTTGATCCAGCTCAGGTCCATGAGCAAATCATACACTACTCTTGTTACAAAAACGGCTGTAAACAGGTTAATAATCAGACCCAAGATTAACGTCCATGCAAATCCTTTTACAGGGCCAGTACCCACCGCAGCAAGTATTACACCGGTAATCAAGGTTGTAACATGGGAATCGAAAATAGCAGAAAATGCCTTCTTGTAACCTGCTTTAACAGCCATACGGATTGGCTTTCCTTTTGCCTTTTCCTCGCGAATCCTTTCAAAGATTAGCACGTTTGAATCAATTCCCATACCAATCATAAGCACCAAACCTGCTAAACCCGGAAGGGTTACGGTGGCACTGAGTAGTGCCATCATTCCTATCGTAAAAAAGATATTTAAGGCATTTGCGCAATTAGCAACCCACCCTACCCCCATATAATAAATACCGACGAAAAGAATAGCGAAGATACCCCCGATAGCGCCCGCCAATAATCCTCTGTTAATCGAATCCCTTCCCAGACTTGGTCCGACCATAGTTTCCATCTCGAGATCAAGGTCTGCTGGAAGACTTCCTGCCCGCATTACGGCAATGAGATCATTGACTTCATTCTGCTTGAAATTTCCTTCAATAATTCCTTTTCCTGGGATACGGTCGCGTATGACGGGTGCAGAATAGAGGGTGCCGTCTAATATAATTGCTAATGGTTTGCCAATATTGCGTTCTGTGATTTGTCCAAATTTAGATTTGCCAATCGCGTCAAACTCAAAACCGACAACGGGTTCAATGCCTTTTTGGTCGGCGTATATTCTGGATAAATGTTCTCCAGAAATTGCTGTCTTATTTTGAATAAGGTACCATTTACCGGCTTCGCCTTCTTCACCTTTTTTCTTGCGTAACCAATGTTTGTAGAAACCAGGAACTTGTTTTCCTTCCATCGCCTCTTTATATTCAGGACTATCATTGCTGGCCGCTAGTCTGAACTCAAGTTTGCCGAGACGTGTAATTCGATTCTTTAAGCCTTCTATTTCGATCCTTGTTGCTCCAGGAACCTGAATGAGTATTCGGTGGCTGCCCTGCTCTTGAATCCTATACTCCATAACCCCTTGTGGATCTATCCTCTTTTTTAATACCTCAATAATTTCTCCTGTTATGCCTGGACGATCTTCCCTCTCCTCTACCTTTACCTTGTACAGTAACTCAGAACCCCCTTTGAGGTCTAACCCAAGCTTAATTTTACCCTTTGTCAGGTACTCAACAACTTTGTTACGGATATTCTTTCCATCTTTATCTGTTTCCTCACTGACAATCGTCTCACGAATAACTGGATTCGTAACAAAAAGCTGCGTCCATGATTTTTCTACCGTAGTACGTTCTACAACCTTGCCATCAATCTCTTTGACATGTTCCTTCTTTAAGACTTTTTCCGACGGTGGATATATGATCATGATAGCAATCGCAATAACTACCACAACAAGAGGTATTCTCCACCTTAAATTTTTTAACATTTCTTTCTCCTCAACAGGCTCCCTTTTCGTTGTCTATAATAAACAGCAAATTAAATAATGTTACTTCGTTTCCTTACTTTCTTTCGCTATTTCTTTTGGTTTCTCAGATTCTTCCACAGCTTCGTCATCGTGAGAAACTTCTAATACCGTGGCAATTGCGCTCCTATCAACCTTAATCTTTACATCCTTAGCATCATCCACACGGAGAATGACTTCATTCTCTCTAACAGACGTAATGAGTCCATGGATTCCACCAGCGGTAACAACTCGATCATTCTTTTTAACCCTGGATAGCAGTGCCTTTCGCGCCTTTTCCTTTCTTTTCTGGGGTCTCAGTATTAAAAAATACATTACAACAAACATAAGTATAAATGGAAGCAACATGGACAGCATGCCACTTGGTGACGACTGTTTACCGGCTGCTTGTAATAAGAAAAACATTTTGTTCCTCCTTAATTGTAGTTGAAAATTTTCACTCCGAAATAGTGTCCATTGAGTTACGTCTGCGTATTTATAACTCAGACTGTTTTAATAAAAAATCAGCTTTAAAATCTTTAAATTCACCTCGAATAATAGATGCCCTTACTTGTTGCATCAGGTTTTGAAAATAACATATATTGTGTAATGACATCAAGACCAATCCCAAAATTTCGCTGGCAAGGAAGAGGTGCCGCAGATATGCCCTTGTGAAATTTTGGCATGTATAACAAGTACACGTTATGTCCAAGGGTTGAGAGTCTTCCTTATATTGGCTATTAAGTATTTTTATTTTACCTGTACTTGTAAAGGCACATCCATTTCTTCCGTTGCGTGTTGGCAGAACGCAATCAAACATGTCAATTCCGCGCTCTATTGCATTTAGGATATCGAGAGGAAACCCAACTCCCATGAGATACCTTGGCTTATATTGCGGTAAAAGATCTACCGTGTAATCGAGTACTTCATTCATTAAAAAAACTCCTTCGCCCACACTTAATCCACCAATTGCGTATCCCTCGAAATTCATCTCCGCGAGTTTTTTCGCGCATTCAATGCGAAGTTCCTTGAATACGCTTCCTTGAACGATGCCAAATAGCGTCTGCTGTTTGTTCCTGTGCGCGGCTAAACAACGTTCTGCCCAATCGAGTGTCCTTTTTACCGCTATACTTGCTCTATCCTGCTCACAGGGATAGGGAACACATTCATCAAATGCCATGATGATATCAGCTCCGATATCATTTTGTATCTGTGTCATCCTTTCTGGGGTGAGGAATAATCTTGTCCCATCGATAGGGGATTGAAATTCTACTCCCCCATTTGAAACCTTTGTTAGGTCAGCAAGAGAAAATACCTGATATCCCCCGCTATCGGTAATAATTGCGCCATCCCAACCCATAAATTTATGAAGACCGTCCAATTGCTTAATAATTTTCTCTCCCGGTCTTAAGCAGAGATGATACGCATTGCATAAGATAATTTTTGTGTTGGTTTCCTTTATATGCCTTGGCGTTAAGGTTTTAATTGTTCCTTGTGTACCAACGGGCATAAAAACCGGTGTCGGAATAGTATAATTAACTAGTTGAAGTTCACCGCACCTCGCCTTTGTTTGCTTATCAATTGCTAAGACTTTAAAAATCAACAACAACTCCGCATAGAGGTAATCAATACATCCGGACCAATTCTATTTTCGGGTAGTAATGCTTTAAAATATCAGTCCACTTAAAACCCTTTTCAGCCATGGTCTCAGCTCCGTACTGGCAGAGCCCTACGCCGTGTCCCCACCCTCTTCCTGAAAAGGTGATGCATTTCCCATTATTTTTGGAATTAAAGGCCGTGCTGTACAAATGGTTTGGGCCGATCAGTAATCGAAAAACATTTGCGTTCATTTCTTTTGTTCCGTCAGTGGAAACAAGTTCTATCCGTGAGCCGTGATTGCCAGCTCCTGGATATGTAGTCTTTACTGTGCTTATGTTTGAAACATAGATATTTGCCTCTCGTAGTTTTTTTTCAATATCCGCTTTGCTAATATCAATGCTCCAATTGGAAAATTTTGAGTTATTACAGTAATTACATGACACCCCACTCAATGGAGGTATGCTAGGTTTACCGAATATATGGTAAATATCTTCAGTATGCCCTCCACACGTGCTGTGAAAATAGGCCGGGAAAACATTTCTATTGTATGCCATGACTATACCCTTTGTTTCCTGTACAAGCTTGTTGAGTCTTGCGGTTTCACCAGCTTTGCCTCGATATGCAATGTCCAACATGTCCAGGTGGTAGACTTCACTTCGTCTTATCTTGGTTTTGTACATTGCATAAGTTCTTATTGTTACCGCCTGAGCACGTAAAGCTTCGTCATTCCAAGTTTGCGGCATCTCGCTGCCAAGAGCACCTGCGACGAAACTCTCAAGAGGTGCTTCTTCTATGATGGAGAATTTATTATTAAATTGTTGCAATATTCTGAATTCACCGCGGTATCGTATATTATTTAATTCAATTTCTCCATCTCTCAGGCTTGTAATCCGTAATTCGCTATTGTTGTAGTGCTTGTTTCCAATATTGATGCCACCATTCTGTACCGATACTGTTGATTTTATCAAATCCTGTCCTTGGTCTATAATATTGGTAAGACTACCGGTAATTTGATAGGAGCCGTTAATAGCTAAGCGAGCTTCTCGCACATCATTTGCAAGAAGCACACGTATGGTAGGCGGTTTATGTAAAAGGGATTCATAATTATGAACTCCATCTTGAACTGTACCTTTTTGGCATGAAAGAGGTATTCCAGCAGACAAAGTTGTCAGCACTGTAGCAGTCATTAAAAATCGAGCCCTACCCATAGCATTGCGTTATATTGATAGTTCCTAAAGGAATGTATATGCCTATAAGTAAAATAAATTTTATTTATCCAAAACAGCTACATCTTTGCAATTCGTCTTCGGTGCTTAAAATCTCAGGGGTATCTTTGCTATATGGATTGTCACCTTTGTATAATTCTCGAGTGGTGTTTTTATATCTTTCATACTCGCTGAATATACATCCACAATAGCCCTGGCGGTAAATCATTTTTTTTCTAGCAATATCATGACTACACTCGGATAAGTGTCGATAATCGCGATAGACAAAATCAATTTTGTATTCTTTTGATAAATTTTCTGAGGTTGTTTTTAATTGTTTGTGGTTCTGGTAAACACTAAACAGCATGGTAGATGTAAAGGCACCAAATCCGTTTTTCTTTGCATAGGTTGCCGCAAACTTTAGTCGCAAGGCATAACAATCGGCACAGCGATCCTTCCCCTCGTAATCAACGTTTTTCAGATATTCTTTTATACCATAATCTTCATGGTAAATTACTTTAACGGGATCGCTTTCTTGAAATACCCGCAGCGCCTTTAATCTCTTCCTGAATTCAAGCAGTGGATGTATATTGGGATTATAAAAGAACCCTGTTACTTTAAAACCTTCTTTTCTAAGCTCGTTTAGCGGCGCACATAAACAGCATGCGCAACAAATGTGTAATAACAGATTCATACCAGTGAATTCTCAAAAAAGTCTTTTTTGGATATCTTGTTCTGCGCGATATTGATATCCCAGATGTTCATAGGCTAGTTTTGTGGCTATCCTTCCACGAGGTGTTTTATCAAGATATCCTTTTTGAATCAGAAACGATTCGTACACTTCTTCAACAGTATCTTCTTCTTCGCTTACCGAGACCGCAATAGTTTTTATACCGACAGGCCCTCCACCATATCGAATGATGGTTTCCAGAATTTTACGGTCCATGTCCCCCAAACCATTTTCATCAACGCCGAGCATTTCTAGTCCCATCCTTGTCACCTCTTCGTTAATAACGTCGTTTCCGCGCACCTGGGCAACATCTCGAATACGCCTTAAAAATCTGTTCGCTATTCTTGGAGTACCACGGGATCTCTTGGCAATAATTTCGGCTCCCTTTTCGTCTATTTGAATGGAGAGAATGCGGGAGGAATTGCACACAATTTTATAAAGGTCTGTCCAATCATAGAATGCTAGTTTTTCTAGTACTCCAAACCGTGAACGAAGAGGCGCTGTAAGTAATCCTTCCCGAGTAGTTGAACCAATGAGTGTAAACCTGGGTAAATTAATTTTGACAGATCTTGCCTTGGGTCCTTGATCTATTATAATATCGATAGAGAAGTCTTCCATTGCCGAGTACAGGTATTCTTCAACTGTTGTATTCAACCTGTGAATCTCATCAATAAACAAAATATCTCCGTATTGCAGGTTGGTTAAGATACCTGCAAGATCTACGGGTTTATTCAAGATTGGACCCGAAGTTGTTTTAATAGGCGTATTAATCTCATTTGCAATAATTTGAGATAACGTTGTTTTCCCCAGCCCGGGAGGGCCTGAAAACAATAGGTGATCCAAAGGCTCTTTCCTCTTTTTTGCAGCTTCAATGTAAATGAGCAGATTTTCTTTTATGCGATTCTGTCCGATGAAATCATCGAATCGTTTTGGTCTAAGAGTGATATCTAGATTTTTATCCTCAATGAGCGCCGTAGAGGATAAAAAATCTTCTTTTAACATAGGTAATTCCTGCCGTATGGTCTGAAATCCCAATGAGAGCAAATCAGGCTTTATAATTCAGCGCTTCCCTCACGAGCACTTCGATATTATCAATTGTCTGCAATCTCCTTGCTGCCTCTCTTACCGCATTTTCAGCGACTGACCGACCGTAACCCAAAGAAATCAAAGCCATAACAGCATCGGATATAAATGCCTTTTGTCCAACATCCGTATCAGTGGGCATAGATGTCGTAATTTGTTTGATAATGTTTTTTAATTCTAGAATAATTCTCTCTGCTGTTTTTTTTCCAACCCCTTTGATTTTTTCCAATGCCCTAGAATCTTCATTGATTACGGCGTGTTTTATATCGTTTACTGCGCTGCCAGAGAGTATCGCAATCGCGGTATTCGGTCCTATTCCAGCTACAGAAAGTAACATTTGAAATAAATCCCTTTCTTCCACCGTTGCAAACCCATACATCTTTATCTGGTCTTCCCTTATAAATAACTGGGTAAGAATTATGAATTCTCCATGGTTGGGGATTTTCTCGAAGGTGGATAGTGGAATGTGTAATAGATAACCGATGCCTGCTACTTCCAGAATTAACCGAGTAGGAGATTTACTAACTACTCGCCCTCGGATGTAATCTAACATGTGAGCATCGTCCCCTGTAAATCGTAATTAAATTATATGTCATCCGAATAGAAATGTATTATTCTGTAGTGTCCCCCAAATTTGGCTCGGAATGGTTGTTTATTTTTAAACTTAGATCAAACATAATCAGGGTTTCCTTTATCTCATCTATGTAATTTTGTTTGACGCCTTTTTGTCCCAATTCTGCCTCAGCATTTTCTACGAGGTCTTTAACTTTTTCAATACCAACTTTACTAAGGGCATTTCTACTTCTGGTTGAAAGTCCAAGGTCAGAAATATTTTCAATGGTACCCTTCCTTATTTCTGTATCTTTTTTACTGAACAATTCGGTTTCCTCATCGGTTTCCAATGCTTGGCCTAAGCGTAATCCTTTCTGAACCAAAATAGCCTTGATTTCATTAAGCGATGTTTCTCCAAAATTTTTAAAAGAGAGCAAATCAGCCTCTGTAATCTTAGTCAAATCCTGCAAAGTACGTATATTCATCTTTTCTAAACAGTTTTTGCTTCTCACGGAGAGTTCAAAGTCAGAAATGGGAATATTCAATACCTCGCTTTCTTTCCCTTGCTTTTTTGAAATTTCCTCATCGTAATACATCATGCTTGCGGCTTTTGCATCTTTCAAGAATAACGAGGCACGCTCATTCGTTGGCTCAGCATCTAAAACTGACTCAAAGCAATACATTGCATCATCGTACACGCCTTTATCTTCGTATAATATTCCCAAATTAATAAACGCATTTTTATACGTAGGATTTAATTTTGTGCACATTTCATAGTACTCAATAGCCTTTTCGTCTTCGCCATCCAGATCGTGATTGTATGCCATACGGAAAAGGGCCTTTGCATGGTTTGGGTCAATTTTAAGCGCTTGCTCATACTTGTCTAGTGCTTCTTGGTATTCTCCCATATCGTCGAGACAATGTGCCCATTGATAATATAACTCGGCATTATTTCCATGAGATGCTGAAAAGCTTTTAATAATTTTCAATGCTTCTTCGATCTTGCCAGACATCCTTTTCGTCTCGGCGATATCCATACGTATATCAAACTCTTCAGCATCTGTTTTCTTGGCGCGTTCAAAATACTCTAATGCCTGATCATAAGCTCCTAATTCTTGGTAGCATTTTCCTAGAAAATAAGCGCCTGTTTTTCTTGCTTTTACCTCCTTTAGAAGCTCAGAAGCCTCTTTTACTCTTCCAACTACCCACTCGCATATGCCCAATAAAAGCATTAAATCCTTTGACTTAGCGCTATCGTGTTCCTTTTTTATACTGAACTTTATTTCTTCAATTTTCTTATTTAACTTTTCCTTATTCTCTTTGGAACTGTGTACCTGCACCTTTATGTAGGCGACAGTCTCTCTTGATATTGTTTCTGCCTCCAGTAGTTTGTCAAGATCAATATCGGCAACGGCTGTGACCATTTTATTGTTTACCCTCCACTACGTCTGAAAAATGAAATTTATTTATTGCAAAAATTTTTACCTTGAGGTAACTTTAAGAGCCAAAGTTTAACAAACATACGTGGGAAATTCAATTAAATTCTGATATATAAATTTACGACAGGTTTGTTATTTTTCTTATTTCATTTGCTTTAATGTATGCTGTTTGATAATATTCTGCCATGTGGTTTGGTCGTATTGTAAAGACGCATTGTAAATATAACTGAAAGTTAGGTAATAGGCTACAAGGGCTTGAACCTCGTAGCCTTTTTTATTTTAAAGGGTGAGAGGGGGTGATTTATTAATGGCAACAGGAACTGTGAAATGGTTTAATGACAAAAAGGGATTTGGTTTTATTTCCCAGGATAACGGAGACGATGTTTTTGTACATCAAACCTCGATCGAAGGCGAGGGGTTTAGAACCCTTGCCGAAGGAGATAAGGTCGAGTTCGAGGTCATAAAGGACCAAAAGGGCTACAAGGCCACAAAAGTACGCAAATTATAAATTTTTATTAAAAAGCGCACTCTTATATTATATAGCATAATCGATTATAGTCGACTGGCGTGTAAAAATAGGGAGTTGTCACTTATTATAATTGCGACATTAAAACCCCATTATCCTGTAAAGGATTTTGGGGTTTTTTGTTTGTTGTCTAAAAAGTTCTCTTTTTTAATGTTGCTAAAATCTTTTCGTGTTTCTTCCATACTTTCTTTTCGTGCTTTGTCGCATCTTTAACAATTCTGTTAAAAAACGCCTTTACAAAGGGATCATTTTCCTGTTCTGCCAGCTTCGCATATTTTTCCTGTAGCGCCCGCTCATCGTTCATAACCGTATCCATAGCTTCGGATATATCCATTTTAGCCTCCCTTTCTGAATTTCTTTAGTTAAAACCCAAACTCGAACGTTGCGAATTTACCACAGAGAACAATAAATATCAATACTCTTTTATCTGGCATACTGAACTTCGTATAAAAAGGAAGGAATAGAAATGAAATTTTTTCCCAAAGAGGTATTTCCAAAACAGTGTTGCTACGAGGCAATACTCAGTTAATTTCCCAGAATCTATCGAAATTTTGGAAATGTAAAATTCGAAATTATAGTATTTGTTTGTTTAATTTTACGTTGCAAATATGCAATGAATATTGGGTGTCAGAATCTGAATAAATTAAAGCATGGTTATTTATGGAGGAGAGGAACGAATCTGACAGGAATAACAGCCTCCTTTACTATTTTCGATGAGACATCTTTACTAACCAATATGAGGTCTTGTACTGTATAGGCACCGCCAACTGGAATAACCATACGGCCGCCTGGCTTAAGTTGGTCGATAAGTGGTTGTGGAATATGCTCTGCGGCGGCGGTAACTATAATCGCATCAAATGGGGCATGCTCTGTCCATCCTTTATAACCATCGCCAATCTTAACTTCAATATTATCATATCCCATCGTTTTTAAACGCTTGAGAGATGCTTTCCCAAGACCTTCTATAATTTCTATTGTGTATACCTGTTTTACAAGCTTGGAGAGGATAGCCGCCTGATAGCCGGAACCGGTTCCTACCTCGAGCACGACATCGCCCTCATTCAACTTTAATAAATCCGTCATAAAGGCTACGATATATGGCTGAGAGATGGTCTGCCCAAAACCTATCGGTACGGGCTGGTCGTAATAACTGCAAAAACGATTTTCCTCTGGGATAAAAAAATGTCGTGGTACAGACTCCATCGCATCTAATATCTTTTTGTCTTTTATACCACGATAGGCAATCTGTTCTTCCACCATTCGTTTACGCTGGGATGTAAAGGTATCTTCGTCTACTGTGGTTTTTATACCTCCCGTGGCCGAGGCAGTATTTTTATTAAATATGAGCCTGGCAACAAAAGAGATTGCAATAATTACGCATAAAGTAACAAACACAATAAGACGTATTTCCATGGGATTTCTTTTCATGGCGCAACAATAAGAGAGACGTCTCTCCTTTCATATACCTCACCAACAACAATAGCTGTCATTGCGCCCTTTTCCTTAAGTTTTGCGCATAGCGCCTCCACCTTCCCTTTTGGAAGCGAGATAAGGAGGCCGCCAGAGGTCTGTGCATCGAATAAGACGTCCACCAACTCCTCTCTCACCCCAGGGGCTATCCTAATGGTATCCTTCAAGTATTTTTTACTGAGCTTTGATACCCCCGGTATCAATCCCATCTTGACATAGCGTTTACAACCATCAAAAATTGGTACGCGTCCGGCAAAGAAAGATAACGTTGCCTTACTCGCCGCTGCCATCTCGTATGCGTGTCCCATCAGCCCAAAACCAGTGATATCAGTGCAGGCATTGACTCCCACCTCCAGCATTGCCTCTGAAGCCGATTTGTTCAGCAGAACCATGCTTTTGGTAATGAGCTTTACCTCTTCTTCGCTAGCCTTATTGGCTTTAATGGCGGAGATGATTAATCCGGTTCCAAGAGGTTTTGTCAGCACCAGTACATCTCCTGCCGTAGCGCCTGCATTAGTCACAATCTTGTCAGGATGGATAATCCCTGTAACGGACAATCCATATTTGATTTCAGTATCCTGCAAGGTGTGGCCGCCCACGATAACAGCCCCTGCCTCATTGACCTTATCTGCGCCTCCCCTAAGTATTTCAACCACAATATCCTTATCCAGTGATTTTACCGGGTAGCAGAGGATATTCATCGCAGTGAGAGGTTTGCCGCCCATTGCATAGACGTCGCTCAAGGCATTGGCTGCGGCAATCTGCCCGTAGTCATAAGGATTGTTCACAACGGGCGTGAAAAAATCCAGGGTTGATACCGTAGCAATCTCATCACTGATCTTATAAATACCCGCGTCGGCAAATGTTTTAGGGCCGACCAATAAGCGTTCATTTGGGTAGTCGGGTAAATGGTTTACCACATACGCCATGTCTTCAACGGGGATCTTGCCCGCTCACCCACCGCAGGCGGCATAATCAATCAATCGTTTTTTTCCCCACGCCACAGGCCTCACCCCCTTTCTGAAAAAGTGCTTACTGCAAAATCTTACTATCGGTTGTTCAAGTTTGGAACCTCTGATTTTGGTTTTGTATATTAGAAATTTTTGACTTGAATATTTGCTTGGCATGGTTTGTTAAAGGGATTTTTTATTGGTATCTTCCGAATCGTTCTTTAGAAAAACAATGTCCGCGATTATTTTAATTTTTTACTGAAACCACGAGGTTGATGCCTCTTTGGGATTGAACTTGGCATGGCACTCGTCGCAACTATTCACCAGCTTGAAAAAGGTAGCCGTGGCCTTATCTTTATCCTTTTCCTGGCAGGCGCTAATCAATTCCAAGGCGCTCATGTGGAATTTAACATCGAGATTTACAAACTCTACCGGCAAGCTGTTTTTATTAGCCCCGGTAAAGACAACAGGACTCGCCTTTTTAAGTTTTTTGGTATCTTCTTTGATAGCTGCCCAATCTTGCTGATTGATTGATGTTGAGAGATGTTTTAATAACACCTTGATGTCCTTCATATGTACTATAAAGCCCTGTTTGTTCTTGATAAAATCATGTTCCTCATGCGCCATTACCTCTATTTGCCTCTTTTCAGGGGAAACAATTCTTTTCTCCAACTTCTCCGCTTCTTTTTTGCCGCAGCCAAATACAAATAGTATTGAAATGGTTACAATAATAAATTTCTTCATGTGCAGAATGCCTAAAACCTTGGTGATTGGAAACAAAGATTCTGAAATCAGTAAAAAGGATGTAATATGTTTTTGATACTAAACGTTTTCCTTTAAAAAATCAATAGAAATGAGTATTGACAGGATTTTTAAGTCCTGCTGAATGCGGAAAGGCACACGCATGCTTGCGTAAGCAAAAAATTGAAGCGCATCCGCCTATAACTGCGTGCGCAATCAACCAGATGAAATGGCAGTCTTTATTGTGGAAATGTGAACCCCGTGAAAAAAATTGTAGCAGGTGATAGAAATCTGGCGGAAGGATGGTATCAAAAATAGAAGATTTATGTTAGGGTTTGTGATTTGAAACGATAACCGTAAAAGACGTGAGTATGACGAGAGTCTATCTTCTCTGTCTGTTTTTGCCCTGATAATGTCTCTGTCTTCCGCTTCTGGGGAGATGTTTCTGGCTTTTAAACCTCTGTATCATTCGCTCAACCTCTACGCCGCTGAGTCCTATCTTGTTTGGACCTGCAGCCGGCTGTTTGTTGAGAAGCAGTGAGATAGCCTTGCATGCTATCTGTGTAATGTCCATGTCTTCGGTGAGTTGTTGCAATATTTCCACTGATTCTTCCTCTATATGCTGGTGACGCAATTTTTCGGAGAATTCGGCTAGGTATTGTTTCTTTACCTTGTGGATAGTGGGAACCTCTTCGTATATGATGGGCGCGCCTGAAAATTTCATAATGCGAGAAAGCTCTTTGAATTCCAGCGGTGTCACCAGTGTGATGGCAATGCCTTTTTTCCCCGCACGTCCTGTGCGGCCGATACGGTGGACGTATCTTTCGGGATCGAAAGGGATGTGATAGTTGAAGACGTGTGTGACGTCGGTTATGTCCAGTCCTCTGGCCGCCACGTCTGTGGCAATCAGCAGATCAATGCGCCCCTTTTTGAAGATGTCCATTGTTTCGTTGCGCTGGCGCTGCTCCATATCGCCATGGAGCGCCTTAGCAGAGTAACCGCGAGCGATGAGCGTATTTGAAAGAATATCGGTCTCTTTTTTTGTGCGGCAAAAGATAATCGCCTTTTTTGGGGCTTCCGTATCAATGAGGCGCATGAGCGCATCTTCCCGCTCCCTTTCTTCAATTACGTAGTAGCGTTGGATGGTATCCACATTTGTGGCAAGTTCCTTGGGAATGACGTCGATAGTGATAGGGTCTTTTAAAATCTTTTTAGCCAGATTTCGGATAGCCGTCGGCAGTGTCGCTGAAAAGAGGAGTGTCTGCCGCTCTTTTGGCAGGTACTTGAATATGGCCTCTATATCCTCCAGAAAACCCATATCCAGCATTTCGTCAGCTTCATCCAGCACGATGACGGAAGGATGGAAGTGTTTTAGCCTGTGTGATCTGAGATGATCCAGCAACCTGCCCGGTGTTGCAGTGACCACTTGTGCCCCGCGGTTTACCAAATCTACCTGCCGACTGATGGATTGGCCACCGTAAACTGGCACTGTCTGGATGCCTGCATAGCGTCCGAGGCGATATAACTCGTCGCTTACCTGTAAGGCAAGTTCACGGGTTGGGATAATAACCAGCATTTTCGCCCCACCGGTGCTATCGATGGCATTCATGACCGATAGGCCAAAGGCGGCAGTCTTGCCTGTGCCCGTCTGTGCCTGGGCGATGACGTCCCTGCCTTCCAAAATCGCTGGAATGGCTAGTTGCTGGATAGGACTCGGCACCTTAAACCCTGCCTCGGTTACCCCTTTCAAAATCTCTTTGCGAAGGCCAAATTTTTCAAAGGTTTCAAGAGGATTATTGCTCATTGTCGTGTGTGCTTTCTATTCGTGTGATATTTTGTTAGATTACGGTTTTATTGCGAAATTTTCTCATATATAACCATGAATGTAAATCATAGTCAATCAATTTAATGTATGGGAATTTCAATGTAGGGGTTGAAAATCTTCAACCCCTACACAGGCTGGCAAAAAAGTCGCCGAAGGCTTAATTTAATGTTAAGGAAATTCAATGTTGTTGTAGAGACGCAAGATTTTGCGTCTCTACCGTGTGTTTTGTTAGCGTAAAAAGAAAAAGTCGTTTTGTTTTGCCCTGCAAAACAAAACCTAATTCAATGTATAGGAATTTCAAAGTTCGTAGCATAGCAATCAGACAACCCCCTGAATCCCCCTTTTCTAAGGGGGAATTCCTCAAGTCCCCCTTAATAAAGGGGGTAAGGGGGTTGTTTGTGATGGACAATTTATTGCATATCAAAAAAAGTCGCTGCCAAAGGCAGCCTAATTAAACTCCCTTTGGATTATCAATTACAGAAAGGAACGATAACAGGATTTGTAGAAACGTTTATAGCAACTGATGTGATTAGTCGTTGGTGTCCGAGAAATTTTGGAAGACTATGCAACAACCATGTGTTGGGCAATTTCCTTCGCTTTTTGCTGATCGTAGAGTAGTTCCACCAGTTTCAGCGCAAACTCTATGGCAGTTCCTGGGCCACGACTCGTGATGCACGTTCCGTCCATGACCACCTGCGTTTCTACCGCATCGGTATTTTCAAGCTGATGGATAAAGCTGGGATGACAGGTTGCTCGACGTCGCTCTAAGAGGCCATGATGCTGGAGTACCACTGCGGGAGAGGCGCAGATGGCCGCATAGAACCGTCCCTTCTGCTGTTGAACCTTTAACAGCTTTTCCAAGTCCTTTGAATCGCGCAGATGCTCCGCCCCCGGCATCCCGCCGGGTAGGGCAATTAAATCATAGGTTTCATTTACACAATCGGCAATGAGTCGATCTGCGACCAATTTCACTCCGCGGGATGCGGTAACCTGCAATGTGTCAACCGAAGCGACGGTTACCGATGCGCCTGCCCGCCTCAAAACGTCAATAATGCACACAGCCTCTATTTCTTCGGTGCCATTGGCAATCGGCACTAATACCTTTTTAGACATACGATCCTCCTCACAATCGAATTTTATACGGTAACATGGAAAAATTCACTAGTAGATCGTTTCAGGAAAAGGTATACAATGCAAAATGTCATTGCGAGGAACGGAGTGACGAAGCAATCTCTTGCAATGATAGTACTTCAGATTGCTTCGCTACCACTCGCAATGACGTTTTCACGACAACTTATTTAATGCGTTCACTATAGTCGTTCCTTTTTCTTGGTTTCCGGGTCAAAATTCAGGATTTTTTGTTTCTCGATAGTAGCGCCAGAGGATGGTTACAGTGAATTGCGATGTCATCACGCAGTTTCTTTACCCTTACCCTTGAGTTGCCTAACGACTGAGCTAAGCGGCGTGGCGGCTTTATGCTACGTCCGCTTGAGCGCATTGTTAGGCATTTAATATTTCATGTACTTCTTTGATCAAAATCGGTAAGTGATTCTTAACAGCCTTCCAAACAATCATTTCATCGACTATGTCATAACCATGTATTAATATGTTTCTGAAACCAATAATACGGTAATGTTCAGAAATTCTTTCGATAAATTCCTCATCAATTTTCTTGATTCGGTTAAGGGCTTCTCCAATAATCTCAAAATCTCTCTCAACCGCTCTTTGTGTAACTGGACTGGTTTGATATGCCTTGAAATCCATTTCATGAGTAAATCTCTGTGTCTCTTCTGCTGCATGGAGGATGTCGATAAGGTTTTTAAGTATCTCGTCGTTCATAAATGACAGTCCTTGTTTTGTCGACTGATTTCTTGAAAATAGGATTTCTAAATGGTTTGTCTACAACAAGATCGACTTTCCGTTTAAATATTTTTTCCAGTTGTTCTTTTAATTCAAAGTATTTATCAAAAAGATCAATGTTTTCATTCGAATCAAAAAGTACCAGCACATCCACATCGCTGCTTGGTGTAAAATTTTGAGTCAAAACAGAGCCGAAAAGATCAAGACGTTTTATAGGCAATACTCGACAAACGCGTTCAATTTTAGGTCTTAGTTTTAGAAGATTAATCATAAGAATAATATTACTTAATTGGTTGCTATCATAACATCGATAACTGTTTTTTAATGCATTAAGAATTATTCAATAT
>Ga0209824_10000991_pt1 | contig 16963 bp, 15 predicted proteins | sample VDWuncwatermetaG_FD_184124 | JGI IMG/M metagenome (GOLD analysis project Ga0209824, IMG submission 184124) | Wastewater microbial communities from Netherlands to study Microbial Dark Matter (Phase II) - VDW unchlorinated drinking water (SPAdes)... ... | reverse complement strand
ATCACCTTGTAGGGGCGGGTTCTAAACCCGCCCGCGCATTGGGCAGGTTTAGAACCTGCCCCTACCAACACACCAGAATACGAATAAATCAGCGTTTCCTTAGATCATCTGCAAAACCAATATCGCCGCTAAAAGCAGCGCGATCACCGCCAGCCATTTCGATTGCCGCTTTTCTTCTCGCAACAACGCCAGCATTTGTCCTTCGAGTTGAGCGGCGCGATTTTGGACGAGGCTTTGATGCAGCAAGCGCGGCAGTTGCGGCAGTAATGCCGCCCAACTTGGGGCTTCTTTTTTGATTTGTTTGATGAAACTGCGCCAGCCGATTTGCTCCGACATCCAGCGTTCGAGATAGGGTTTGGCGGTTTTCCAGAGATCGAGGTCGGGGTCTAAATCGCGTCCCAGACCTTCGACGTTGAGCAGGGTTTTTTGCAGCAGCACCAGTTGCGGTTGGATTTCGACATTGAAACGGCGCGAGGTTTGAAACAGGCGCAGCAGCAAGCGTCCGAAGGAAATTTCTTTGAGCGGCTTGTCGAAGATAGGCTCGCACACCGCGCGGATAGCGGTTTCAAATTCGTCAATGCGCGTGTCTGCGGGCACCCAGCCGGCCTCGACATGCGCCTGCGCCACGGCGTGATAATCGCGCCGGAAAAAACCCAGAAAATTGCGCGCCAGATAATTTTTATCGGCATCGGTGAGCGCGCCCATGATGCCAAAATCGAGCGCGATATAGCAGCCGTCGCTATCGACAAAAATATTGCCGGGGTGCATGTCGGCGTGAAAAAAACCGTCCCGAAACACTTGCGTGAAAAAAATTTCTACGCCGTCGCGCGCCAGTTTGGGGATATCGACTCCCATGTCGCGCAGGCGGCTTACCTGACTGATGGGCGTGCCTAGCATGCGCTGCATCACCATCACCTCAGAGTGGCAATAATCCCAATACACTTCCGGCACGCGCAACAAGGAGCTATCCAGAAAATTGCGGCGCAACTGCGCGCAATTGGCGGCCTCGCGCATTAAGTCCAACTCGTCGTCCAGATGCCGCGCAAACTCGGCGACCACTTCGCGCGGCTTGAGACGTTTGCCGTCGGTCCACAGCAACTCTATCAAGCTGGCGGCGGTTTCCATCAAAGCGACATCGTGCGCGATAATCGGCGCGATGCCGGGGCGCAACACTTTCACTGCGGCCTCGGTGCCATCGTGCAGCACCGCAAAATGCACCTGTGCCACCGAAGCGCTGGCAATCGCAGCTTCGTCAAATTGTTGGAAAATCTCGCTCACCGGCTTGCCGTAAGCGCGCATCAGCGTCGCCGCTACCTGCGCGTAAGGGAAAGGCGGTACTTGATCTTGAAGTTTGGCGAGTTCGTCGGCAATATCTGGCGGCAGCAAATCGCGGCGCGTCGACAGCATTTGCCCGAACTTGACGAATATCGGCCCCAACGCTTCCAACGCCTGCCGCAGCCGCACGCTGCGCGGTTCGCTGTAGCTGCGCCAAAACATCACAAAATTCACCAGTCCGCGCAAGCAGCGCACGCGCTCGTGCCCCAGAATAAATTCGTCGAGGCCGAAGCGCAATGCGATAAAAGAAATTTTAGCGAGACGGAAAAGACGCATGTAAATTTTTATTTGTCATTCCCGCGAAGGCGGGAATCCAGATTCTCATAGCTGATTATAAGTCACCGGTTCTGGGTTCTCGCCGCAGCCTGCCCTCGAGTGTTTGAATCGGGGGCGGGAATGGCGGAGTTAATCAGGGCTTTGCGGAAGCCAGTCTGTCCACGCGCTTATCGAGCCGCTCTAGGTCATCGCGCAGCGTATCCACGTCGCGGATAAATTGTTGCACCGCAAGCCGCGGGGCGAGCAGCGGGACTTCTTCGGTGGCGTATTCGGCAAACATTTCACCGAAATGCTGCGTGGTTTGAGCTTGCCATTGTCGCCAGCGCTGGCCACTTTGCACCACGCGATGCGCGGCGATGTCACCAATCCAGTGGCTCAAATCTTCTTCTATATCGGGACGCAGATTTTTCGCCAGAAAAAATATATCGGCGACAAAGCCTGCGTCACCGCCAGAGTTGACATCACGATACGCGCTTGCGTCTTGCGCCAGCAGGCGCAGCAGTAAGCCGGGAGTGAGGGTGAAATGCGCCGTTGCCGGAATATCGTTGGCACCGGTGCTGGCAACAACGGCGACTTGAGGTATGCCATCGATTTCGATGACCGTGAGAGACACGTCGGGCAGGGGTGCGATGCTAAACCGCGCTGTCTTGCCGAGATGCGCTGCCAGTCGCTGCTGCGCGGTAGGATGGTCGCGCAGCAAACGATTGACGGGTATCTCTAAAAATCCAAATTTCGTCACAATACTTCGTTGCTCACAAAAAATGTTTCCTCATATATAAGACATATACTGCGTCAACATTTTGTGTTCGCGCCTCGTCTTGTTTAGAACTTTGAATTTTTTGAGATACCCGTCTGGCGGTGGCGACCAACATCACGGCTAAAAATAAAAGGCCCCTCTAAAGCGGGCTACGCGATCTGCTGTATGCCCGCCAGCAGCCACACAGAACGGTCGTCTTTGAGGTTTTTCTGCACATGCCAGATTTCGTCAAACGCTTCGCGAGTGCCGGTCAGGGCATCGCGCAACTCGCCATTGAAACGCACGCTGGCAATGGCCAAATCCTCTTCGTAGATGACTTCGAGTAAATCCGCGTGTATCGTCACCACCTCGGTTTTTTGCGCGTCGCTGCCGCGTTCGCCAATCTGCATACTGATTTCGGCAAACATTTCCGGGGTGGTGTATTCGCGGATGTCGTTCAAATCTTTCGCATCGTTGGCCGCTTGCAGGCGTATGAACGAGGTTTTGGCATTACGCAAAAATGGTGCGACATCGAAGTCTGCCGGGATGTTGGCGGCGGCATGGAGCGATGCCGCGCCGCTGCCCGTACCAGCGTTTTGACCTGCCGCGTAGTCAACGGGTGCTGTGCCGGCATACTGCATCGGTCGCGGTGCTGCCGCTGCCTGCTGCGGTTTACGCAGCATTCTGAAAACGAAAAACGCCGCGCCGAGCAACGCCGCCAGCATCAGCACGTCCATCATTTTGATACCGTCAAACGCGCCGCCCATGAACAGCGCGGCGAGCAAACCGCCAGCCGCCAATCCGGCGAGCGCGCCGCCCCATTTGCTGCCACCCGCTGCAGCCGCACCTGCGCCCTGCGCCGGGGCGGCTGCAGACGACTGCGACGGCGACTTGGGTGCCGCTTGCTGATCCATGGATTGACGCTGCTTGCCGATACTGCCGCCGCCGCCAAAACGACGCGCCGCATCTGCGTCCATTGCAGCCATACCGAAACTCAACATCGCCAGGGTCAAAAACAGGGAAAGACTTTTCATTTGTACACTCCGGGGGTGATTAAACACGCGCAAGTATAACACCATCGCAGCCGCCACTATTGCTTCTGTCAAGGTCAACAAAGCGGCGAAAAAATACACGCCGCTTTGCATCGAATTGTGGCTTACGTTACTATGCCGCGTTACAGAGAGAACGTAGGCTGCGGTCTTAGTCAGCAGTCAGGAATGTAGGCGACATTCGACGCGACTTTGTAGGTCGGGCTATGCCCGACAACGGGGCGAGTTGTCGGGCATAGCCCGACCTACAAAAACTAAAAATCAAAAGTCAAAACCCTTCGCCACGGATTAACACGGATTAGCACGGATAAAACCGAAAACCGCGAAAAAGATTTTGTTTTTTTCAGAGGATTCCACAGGATACCGGGCTGTGCCCATAACCGGGCTGCGCACATAATCCGTGGCAATCCGTGAAAATCCGTGTCCATCCGTGTCCAAAAATTCACGCGAAGTTTACTTCTTGCTGCGCACATAATCTATCCTACAAAACTTTTTTTAACCCCACCCTTGCAAGGAGAATACCCATGAATGCTTTTATGTACCAAACGTCCATACCCACTTTTATTCATGTGCTAAATAATCTCGGCGCGATTCTGGAAAAAGCCGCAGCGCATGCCGAGGCTAAAAAAATCGATCCGGCGGCGTTGCTGCAATGCCGTTTGTATCCTGACATGTTTCCGTTGACGCGCCAGGTGCAGATCGCCTCGGACGGTGCCAAGGCGGGCGCGGCGCGGCTGTGCGGGATGGAGCCGCCGGTGTTTGAGGATAACGAGACGAGCTTTGCCGAGCTGGTCGAACGTCTGCGTAAAACCGTGGCCTATCTGGAAACGTTTAAACCGGAACAGTTTGAAGGCGCGGAAGACCGCACGGTGACGTGGAAAGCGCGCTCGGGCGAGCGGTCGATGCAGGGGTTAGCGTATCTCAATCTTTACGTGCTGCCCAACCTGTATTTTCACACCACCACCGCTTACGGAATCCTGCGGCACTGTGGCGTGGAAGTGGGCAAGAAAGATTATCTGGGGAAAATCTAGGTAGAGATGGTGTTTGTAGCGTGCGCTATGCGCACGAAACAAATTCCTGACCACCCCCCCCCGCTTCGCTCCTCCCCTCCTTAAAAAGGAGGGGAAAAAAGGAAGTTCTAAGCGCATCACACTCCCCTCCTGCCAAGGAGGGGCGGAGCGAAGCGGGGGGGTGGTAAAAGCGGTCTTACCGGAAAGAACATGAGTACCGCTGATGGGTATCGGTACGCTCCACCCATCTACGACTTCTGTAACTTCTACAATTTCTTCTTGGCTGTCGTCGCCTTCGGTTTGGAGGTGGCATTGGGTTTAGCGGCGGCGATTTTTGCTTTCGGTGCCTTCTCGGTTTTTTCAACTTTTGCGGGCTTTTCTGCGCGCGGCTCAAACTCAAACCCGACTTTTCCGTCTTTGCCAGTCACCAGATACGCTGAGAACGGACGGCCTTTTTTGGAAATAAATTTGGTGAGCAAATCGGTTTTGCCGATACGCAACAGTTTGGACATCTGTTCGGCTTCCATCTCGCGCTTCAAAATAATCTTGCCTGAGCGGAAGGTGCAACTTTTTTCCGCGCCTACACTTTTTTCGCACACGTAGGCCATGCCGCGATCAAACACGCCCGCACCGCATTTGGGGCATTTCCCCAAACTTTCCTGCGCCGAAAAATCGACCGGCTCGGCATTTTCATCGTCGTCGTTGCCGAAATCGAATTTCATCTCGAGCGCGTCGTTGAGCTTGATGTTGGCGCTGAACAGCCGCCCCATTTTGCTGCGAAAGCCTTGCAGCGGGCCGATTTCGCGCAGGGTGATGAGGTCTTCCATTTCCCGTGTTTCAAATTGCCGTCCGGCTAAAATTTTCCACAGCGCGAAATCGCATTTCTCGCACTGAAATTTTTTGTAGGTTTCGTTGACCACGCCGCCGCATTTTGGGCAGGGCGTTTTCAGCGTGGAATAATCGCCGGTGATGGTTTCGCCGCGGTGGCTCTTGGCCTGCTCGACGATGTGGCGCGTCATCTCGGCGATTTCCTGCATGAACGCGCTGCGTTTGAGCTTGCCTTGCTCGATCTGGCGCAGCTTGAATTCCCAATCGCCGGTGAGTTCGGGCGAAGTCAGCTCCGGCACTTTCAAGCCACGCAGCAAAGTGATGAGCGACGCGGCTTTGGCGGTGGGGTGCAGATCGCGCCCCTCGCGCAGCAGATAATTTTCAAACACCAGGCCCTCGATGATAGACGCGCGTGTCGCCGGGGTGCCCAGCCCTTTCGCGCTCATCGCCTCGCGCAATTCCTCGTCTTCGATCAGCTTGCCCGCGCCTTCCATCGCCGACAGCAGCGTGGCTTCGTTGTAGCGCGCGGGCGGACGGGTTTGGTGGGCGGTGACGTTGATTTCTTCCGTGGTGACGCGCTCGCCGGGTTCGACCGCGACCAGCGTGGTCTCGCTTTCGGCGGCTTCGTCGGCGGTCAGCGCGCTCTTGCCATAGACGGCCTGCCAGCCGGGTTTGACCATGATTTTGCCATCGGTTTTGAACGCCTCTTTTTCGACGCGGGTGATGCGCGTGGTGACGAGGAATTCCGCCGACGGAAAAAACACCGCGAGAAAACGTTTGGTCACCAGATCGTAAAGTTTCTGCTCCGGCTCGGAGAGTGCTTTAGGGGCAAGCGCGGTGGGGATAATCGCGAAGTGGTCGGAAATTTTCGCGTTATTGAAAATGCGTTTGTTGGGCTTGACCCAGCCGCCTTTGAGTATCTCGTTGGCGTGTTTGGCGTAAGGTGTCCCCCCCGCCAGCATCATCAGCGTGTCGGTGACGGTAGCGAAATAATCTTCCGGCAAGGCGCGCGAATCGGTACGCGGGTAAGTCAGCACCTTGTGCTTTTCATACAGCGCCTGCGCCAATCCCAGCGTGTTGCGCGCCGAAAAACCGAAGCGCCCGTTGGCATCGCGCTGCAAGCTGGTGAGGTCGTAAAGCAGCGGGCAAATTTCGGTGGTGGGTTTACTTTCTTCGCTGACCACGCCGGGTTTGCCGTCGCACTTGGCGCGGATTTGTTCGGCGGTTTTTTTGTCCCACAAGCGTTCGGCGCGGATTTCTTTATCATCTTTTTGATCTTTGCCGTCTTTGCTTTTGCTGAATTTTTCGTCGAACCAGCGCCCCGGATAACTCCCCTGCTTCGCCGCGAACGCCGCATGAATTTCCCAATAATCGCGCGATACGAATTTTTTGATGAGCTCTTCGCGCTCGACCAAAATCGCCAGCGTCGGCGTTTGCACGCGGCCCACCGTGGTTTTGTGGAAGCCGCCTTCCTGCGAATTGAACGCCGTCATCGCGCGCGTGCCGTTGATGCCCACCAGCCAGTCGGCCTCGGAACGCGACACCGCCGCTTCCGCCAACGGCAGCATGGCTTTGTCTTCGAGCAGCTTGGTGAACCCCTCACGGATCGAAGCCGGGGTCATCGACTGCAACCACAAGCGCTTCACCGGTTTTTTAGTTTCGGTATGGCGCTGGATGTAACGAAAAATCAATTCGCCCTCGCGCCCCGCGTCGCAAGCGTTGATCATCGCCACCACGTCTTTGCGCTTCACCAGCTTGGTCAAAAGCTTCAAGCGTGCCTCGGTTTTTTCGATGGGGTTCAAATCAAAATGCGGCGGAATCACCGGCAAATTGGCGAAGCTCCATTTGCCGCGCTTGACCTCGTGTTCCGCCGGCACCGCCAGTTCCAACAAGTGGCCGATGGCCGATGACAGCACGTAGTCGTCGCTTTCAAAGTAATCGGCGTGCTTGGTAAACCCGCCGAGTACGCGCGCGATGTCGGTGGCGACCGAGGGTTTTTCGGCGATGATGAGGGTTTTGGACATGGTGGGATATTAGCTGCTCAATAGGCCGTCAGGGAACGGTCAAGGCGGGTGATGATAGAAACATTTCGCCAAGTAAGCAAGCGTGGCGAAGACTTGCGTCCTTGATATCTGGCTATTTTGTGGCGTATTCGTTATTGATACGGCACGAATAGCGTTTCTACATTGCACCGTAAGTCGGGTTAAAACGTGATGGACGACCATCGCTTGCTTTATACATATACTGTATGTATTATCCGCGCATGAGCATCGAATTTGATCCCAAGAAAGCCGTTGCGAATATGCGCAAGCACGGGATTTCGTTCGCGGAGGTCGAGCCTGTGTTTTACGATGGCTTTGCATTGACACGCGAAGATGCGGATGCCGTCGGTGAAGAACGTTTTGTGACGGTCGGTGCGGATGCGCACGGTCGTGTTGTTTCGGTATGCTGGACACAACGCGACCAAAAAATCGTTTAATTTCCGCACGACGCGCCTCTCCTTCTGAAAGGAAATCTTATGAAAACTAATTACGACATGTCTCGCGCCAAACGTGGTGCAGTGATCGCGCCAACAGGCAAAACCCGCATCACCATTTATCTGGACGATGCTATTTTGGTGAAATTCCGCGAACAAGCTGAACTGCAGGGCAAGGGTTATCAGACCTTGATTAACGAGACTTTGAGTGTGGCGCTGGCCGAGGCCAACGCACCTGTCACGATCAGCACTTTGCGTCAGGTATTGCGTGAAGAGCTGCACGCGGTTTAAATTGTCGATGCCGTGGCATGGTCGTGTCCGCGCCCAAACGACCATATGAACAAAATCAATGGGTCAAATCAATGAAATCAATGGGGTCTCCCATTAGCCGACTCCTGTCAAGCGAGTAAGTGACCCCTTGATTGATTCAACTCCAGCTTGGTAGTGCTTTACCACTATTAGGGATGAAAAATCTAGGGCTATTGGCGCGGTTTCACTGCACCCGCTGATACCGCCCGCCCGGCAAACTCGCCACGCGGCCTTCCATTTCAAGTTGCAGCAATTTTGCGGATACCACTTCCGCGCTCAAACCGCTGTTGTGGCTGAGGGTGTTGATGTCGGTTGTTTCCTGACCTAAATATTTGAGCAAGGCGGCGGTGTCCGGGTCGTTGTCCGGGTTGCCATCGTGGTTTTCCGTGGCGGCAGAATGGGTGATGGCGTAGCCCAAATCTTCGAGGATGTCTTGCGCGCTTTCGACCAGTTTCGCGCCTTGTTTGATGAGCGCGTGGCAGCCTTTGGAGAGCGGCGAGTGGATCGAGCCGGGGATGGCGAACACGTCCCTGCCCTGTTCCAGCGCTTCGCGCGCAGTGATGAGCGAGCCGCTTTTGAGTGCGGCTTCGACTACCAGTGTGCCGCGACTCATGCCGCTGATGATGCGGTTGCGGCGCGGGAAGTTGTTGCCGAGGGCGGGGGTGCCGAGCGGAAATTCGGAAACGATCAGGCCGTGTTTGGCGAGCAGGTGCGCGAGTTCGCGGTTGCGCGCCGGGTATACGATGTCGAGACCGGTACCGACCACGGCGATGCTGCTGGCGGCTTTGCCCGAAATGCTACCCGTAGTGCTGCCATCGGCGCCGCCCATGCCACGCAGGCCGCCGCGGTGCGCGGCCGCGTCTATGCCCAGCGCCAAGCCGCTGACGATGCACAAGCCCGCCGCGCTCAGGGCAGCGGCGAACTGTTCGGCGTTGGCGAGCCCTTGCGGGGTGGCGTTGCGGCTGCCGACGACGGCCAGCGCGGGGCTATTGAGCAAGTCGCGCCGCCCTTTGAGATAAAGCAGCGGCGGGGGGTCGGCGATGTTGAGCAGGAGCTTGGGATAGTCTGCGTCGGCGAGCGTGACGATGGAATTGGCGGGGTCTTCCAACCATTTCAAAGCGGCGGCGAGTTTTGCGGGGTCAGGCCCGAGCGCGATGTTTTCGGCGATTTGCGGTTTGACGATGCGCGTCAGGTTGGCGCGGCTGGCGGCGAGCACTTCGGCGGGGCCGCCGTGCGCGGCGAGCAATTTGCGGGTGGATTCATCGCCGAGACCGCTGATAAGGCTCAGGGCGAGCCAGGCGGCGATGTCTTGTTCAGCGTTCATATCTGAGGATTGAGGATTGAGGATTGAGTAAAACCTGACTCCCTTGGTGCACCGCCTCTCAATCCTCGCTCCTCGCTCCTCAATCCTCGAATCAGGGGGTTTGCACGGTGTCGAGCAGTCTGATCGGCTGCGCGCTTTGCATCACCAAGCCGTAAGCCACTTTGTCGAACACGCGGAAAATAAACAGCAGCCCGGTGCGCTCATCCGGCAGGGGGATCACCTCGCGGCCTGGGCCGATGCCTTGGTTGTTGCGATAAATCGCCAGCACATGCCCCATTTCGAGCTGGTCGCGCGCGCCCTTGTTGATGGTGATGATAGAATTTCTGCCAGCCTCGGAAACGCCGCCATAGACCGAAATAATGCGCCCCTTGACACCCGCCCTGGGCGCGTGTGGCGCGTAGTTGTTGAATACCAGCCCCGGTGCGGGCACCAGACGGTCTCCTTGCAGAATTTCCTCGGACGATTTGACCACCAACAACGTGCTGGGGTCGCCGGTTTTTTGTACCTGCACGTCGCCCAGATACACCGCTTCGTGCCCCAGTAATTCCTTGCTATCCGGGTCGGTCAGGGTTTTGCCGGGGCGGAAAACCTGCCAGGCGGCGACCTTGCTGTCCGCCAGCCCTTTAGCGTAAACCAGATCGCCTTTGCTGATCAACACGCGAGTGTCGCCGGAACTGATTAACTGCGGCGCGCTATCGAGCGCATCTTTTTCGATCACCAGCGGCTGGCTCAAAAAGGGTTCGATGGCCGCTGCCGGGATGCTGGGGATGGCTTTCAGCATGTCGCCTGCCATGCGAATTTTGGGCGACAGTTTTACCGTGGGAAGTTCGCCGCTGCCCGCACCACCGGCTCCGCCCGCGCCACCTAGGCGCAAACGATAACCGCCGGCAGTTTTTTCCAGCACCACCACATCGCCCGGATAAATGAGATGCGGATTTTTGATTTCGTCTTTGTTCATTTCCCAAATTTGCGGCCAGCGCCACGGGTCTTTCAGAAAACGCCCGGAAATACCCCACAGCGTGTCGCCCGGGACGACGATGTAGCGATCCGGATGTCCGTCTTTGAGCGCGACATCGGCGGCCTGAGCCGACGCGACCAGCAGACCGGAAATGAGGCCAACGAAAGAAATCGCAGATATAATGGCGGCGGCGGTTTTGTGCATGAACAACTCCTTGTGCAGGATCAGCTTGTTATTCCATTTCTCATTAATAAGAGCGTGAATTCGTAGGTCGGGCTTTAGCCCGACAGCGGTGGAACGTCGGGCTAAAGCCCGACCTACGGGGAAATTATGGTCGTTTCTATCGAGAATTGGAATTAAAGCGCAACTCTAAAGCATAATATGGATTAAATTCTGCATCTAGTTTATTAAATTTGCAAGCTTTTTTTGTTTTTTTGTGGGTGTCTCTAAAAATTCAGAGTTCGCCCAAATGCGAGGCGCGGAAAAAATTTCGCCGCGCCGCATATGTTTTATATGTAAGCAAGAAATTTTTTCCGCAACGAAGCAGTTGGGATGAAATCTGGATTTTTAGAGACACCCGTATGGCGATTTTAACGATTCTGCAATACCCCGACGAACGCCTGCACACCGTCGCGGCAGAAGTCGCGCAAGTGAACGATGCCACCCGCGCGCTGGTGCGCGACTTGGCGGACACCATGTATGCCGCACCGGGTGTCGGCTTGGCCGCGACGCAGGTGGACGTGCACCGGCGCGTTATCGTCATCGACACTTCTGAAACCCGCGACCAGTTGCGCGTCTTCATCAACCCCGTCATCACCGCTTCGATCGGCGTGTCGGATTGCGAAGAGGGATGCTTGTCGGTGCCCGGCGTGTTCGCCAAGGTGCGCCGCGCCGAGCATATCACCGTCAAGGCGCTGGATGCGACCGGTCGAGCCTTTACGCTCAACGCCGACGATTTGCTGGCGGTGTGCATACAGCACGAGATGGATCACTTGCTGGGCAAAGTCTTCGTCGAATACCTGTCGCCGCTCAAGCAAGCGCGCATCGCCGGCAAGCTGAAAAAGCAGCAGCGCAGAAGAATGTAGCGCAAAACCAAAAAGCCTGTCACGCGGAGGCGCGGAGGGCGCGGAGAAAGTCAACAGCAATGGCAAAGATAAAGGCGTAAGCGTAATTTGTTCTGGTTTTTATTTTGATTTGCTTTTCTCCGCGCACTCCGCGCCTCCGCGTGAGACGATTTTTCCATTCCTTTACTACTTATTCCATTCCAGCGACACCCCCATGAGAATTATTTTCGCCGGCACCCCCCCTTTCGCGGCACACGCTTTGCAAGCGTTGGCCGATGCCGGGCACGACATCGCGCTGGTGTTGACGCAGCCGGATCGCCCCGCCGGGCGCGGCATGAAATTAAACGCCAGCGCGGTCAAACAACTGGCGCAGCGTCTCGGCTTGCCGGTGTTGCAGCCCGTCTCGCTCAAATCCACAGAAGTGCAAGCGCAACTCGCCGTGGCCGGTTCGGGCGCGGAAGTGATGGTGGTCGCGGCCTATGGCTTGATCCTGCCGCCCGCGGTGCTGGCGTTGCCGCGCTACGGTTGTCTCAATATCCACGCCTCGCTGTTGCCGCGCTGGCGCGGCGCGGCACCGATCGCGCGCGCGATCCTCGCGGGCGACACCGAGACCGGTATCACCATCATGCAAATGGACGCGGGACTGGATACCGGGGCGATGCTGCTGCGCGAGCCGCTGGCGATCAGCCCAGACGACACTTCGCAGAGCTTGCACGATAAGCTCGCGCACTTGGGCGCGGCGGCCATCGTCACCACACTGGCACGGCTGCCGACCGGGCAACTGGCTCCCGAGCCGCAGGATGACCGCCAGGCAACTTACGCGGCCAAGTTGGATAAAGCGGAGGCGCAAATTGATTGGAGCTTGTCCGCCGACGAGATCGACCGCCGCATCCGCGCTTATTACCCCGCGCCGGGCGCTTGGGCGCGCTTGGGCGAGACGTTGATTAAAATCTGGCAGGCCGCGCCGCTGGCCAATTTTGTAGGCCAGCAAGGTGCGCCGGGTGAGATCATCGCTATAGGCCGTGATGGCATTAGCGTGGCGTGTGGCGGGGGGGTGCTGCGTTTGCAAGTGTTGCAAAAAGCCGGCGGGAAAAAATTAGCTGCGGCAGAATTTGTGGCGGGGTTTGATGTGCGGAAGGGCATGTGCTTTGAAACTTGGCGTGATGTTTTAGCCACGGATTACCAAAAGTAGGCGCTTCTAAGCGACACGGATAAACACGGATAAATTCAACAGATCTGGTTTGGTTTTTATCCGTGGCAATCCGTGTCCATCCGTGTTAATCCGTGTCTAATCATCCTTCTCAAGTTACACACCCTTATGCTCAAAACACAACGCCTCACCGCCGCCCTTATCCGCACAGTCTTGAGCGGCACGAGCCTGACGGTGGCGTTGCAGGTCGCTTGGCGCGATCACCCTACGCTCAGCGCACAGCAGCGCGGCGCGATCCAAGACATCGGCTACGGGGTGTTGCGGTTTTTGGGGGAGATCGACGCACTGCTCGCGCGTTTGCTCAAGAAACCACCGCATGATGAGATGTTGCTGTGTTTGTTGCGCGTGGCTCTCTACCAATTGCGCTACAGCCGTTCCGCCGCCCACGCGGTGGTCGATCACGCGGTCGCGGCCGCCAAGCAAATGCCCGACAGCCGGGGCGGGGCATCGCTCGTGAACGCGGTACTGCGGAATTTTTTGCGGCAACAGGAGGCATTGCTTGCGCAAATCAAGAACGACGAAGTGGCGCGATACTCGCATCCGCAGTGGTGGATAGCCAAACTCAAAGCGCAATACCCGCAAGACTACGCGGCGATCTTGAACGCCAACAACGGGCGACCGCCGATGACGTTGCGCGTGAACCGCCGCCAGATCAGCGCCAGCGATTACCAAAAAAAATTGGCGGATGAAAATATTGCCGCGCAGCCTGTTAGCGGCGCGGTGAACGAGACAGCGTTGCTGCTGGCGCAACCCGTTTTGGTTGAAAAATTGCCGGGGTTTGCGGCGGGTTGGGTTTCGGTGCAAGATGTCGGGGCGCAATGCGCCGCGCCGCTGCTCGACGTGCAAGACGGGATGCGGGTGCTCGATGCCTGCGCCGCGCCCGGCGGCAAAAGCGCGCATTTGCTCGAAACGGCGGAGGTTGACTTGACCGCGCTCGATGTCGATGCCGGTCGCCTGGCGCGCGTCGAACAGAACTTTGCGCGGCTGCACCTCGAGGCGCGGCGCGTGGTTTGCGGCGATGCGTCACAACTTGAAAGCTGGTGGGACGGTAAACCGTTTGAGCGAATTCTCGCCGATGTGCCCTGTTCCGCAAGCGGCGTGGTGCGCCGTCACCCCGACATCAAATGGCTGCGGCGCGAGCGCGATATCGCCCAATTTGCGGCGCGGCAGGGTGAAATCCTCGATACCTTGTGGCAGACTCTGGCGGGTGGTGGTAAATTGCTCTATGCCACTTGCTCGGTGTTCGATGAAGAAAACACCCTGCGCGTGGAAAATTTTTTACAGCAGCACGCGGATGCCCGCCGTTTGCCGCTGGCGTTATCGGATATCACGCACACCGACGGACAACTGCTGCCCGACCCGCAACACGATGGTTTTTACTATGCGCTCTTGCAGAAACAATAACGCGATACAACAAATGATGCGTCACCTGCCCTGGCTGTTGGCGGCGGCGTGGCTATGGTTGCAGCCCGCAACCGCCGTCGCGCAAAGCATCCAGGTGAATTTTGCCGCGCTCGAAGCGGTCAACGAAAGCTATCAGCTCAACGCCGATTTTGAGATCGAACTGGGCAGCACGCTGGAACAGGCGCTCAACAAAGGCATCACCCTCAATTTCCTGATCGAATTCCAGTTGGTGCATCCGCGCTGGTATTGGCTCGATGAAAAAATCGCGCAAAGCGAACTCGAAGCGGGGCTAAACTACAACGCGCTGACGCGGCAATACCGTTTGAGCAGCGGCGCGCTCTCGCAGAATTTTGACACCCTCGCCGAAGCGTTGAACGTGCTCCGAAAAATGCGCAACCGCCCGGTGGTCGAGCGCGCCGCCCTCAAAAAGGACGAGACCTACGCCGCTGCACTGCGCATGCGCCTCGACATTTCGCGCCTGCCCAAGCCGTTTCAGGTGGAAGCCATCGGCTCCAGAGAATGGAATGTGGCATCGGGCTGGTTGCGCTGGAGCGTGACCCCGTTGGGGATGCCTGCCCCCATCGTGCCAGCTACCCCGAGGTATCTCGACAAAGCCGCCGACAAGCCATGAAATACTTCGTCATCGTCGGCGCGGGCCTGGGTGTGGTCATGTTGTTTTTGCTGGCCACGGCCAGCGCCAACACCGCGTTGTTCGAGCGACATTACCAGTTGTTGATCGTGTTCAACGCCAGCGTGGTGCTGTTGTTGATGGGGGTGGTGGGCTACCAGTTGAACGGCCTGCGGCAGCGTTACCGCGCGAAGGTGTTCGGCTCGCGCCTGGCGTTTCGCCTGGTGCTGGTTTTTTCGCTGATGATCGTGCTGCCGGGCGCGTTGCTGTATGGCGTATCGGTGCAATTTCTCGGCAAAAGCATCGAATCCTGGTTCGACGTGAAAGTCGATAAAGCGCTGGAAAGCGGCCTGAACCTGGGGCGCGCCACGCTCGATAATTTGCTTTCTGAATTGAAAAAGAAAGGCGAAGCCGCCACGTTAAATCTGGCCGAGCAGCCCGATAATGCTTTGCCGATCTTAAATCGCTTGCTCGAACAATCGCAAATTGAAGAAGCGTCGCTCTTCAGCCAGGACGGCAAAATCATCGCCTTTGCAAGCACTACCGGAACCACTGGCACCACCTCGTTTTTACCGCAATCGCTCGGCGCGGAAGTGCTGCGCCAGGCGCGGATGCAAAAAACCCACAGCGCCATCGAGCATGTGCCCGGCAAGGGGCTTTATTTGCGCGTGGTGTTACCGGTGAATGTGTTGCGCTTGCAAGAGGATATCCGCCTGCTGCAAGTGTTGCAAGCGGTGCCCAGACAACTCGCAGACGAAGCCGAAACGGTGCAAACCGGTTACCGTGACTACCAGGAATTATCGCTGTCGCGGCAGGGGTTAAACCGGCTCTACGGCATCACCCTGACACTGGCGTTGTTGCTGGCGTTGTTTTCCGCGCTGGCGGCGGCCTTTTTAATCAGCCACCGCATCAGCGCGCCGTTGGGCATCCTTGCAGAAGCCACCCGCGCCGTGGCCAAAGGCGATTTCAGCCGCCGTCTGCCGGTGCAAAGCCGCGATGAGCTGGGGGTGTTGACCCGCGCCTTCAACAGCATGAGCGAGCAGTTGCAACACGCGCAAACGGTCGCGCGACAGCATCAAGCCGAGATCGAAACCGCGCGCGCTTATCTGGAAAGCATCCTCGCCAATTTGTCTTCCGGGGTGATGGTATTTGATCGGGATACGCGCTTGCGCAGCGTGAATTTAAGCGCTGAACAAATTTTAGCCGCGCCGTTGACTCCCTTGCTCGGCTTGACGCTGGCCGAGTGTGCGGCGCACGTCGCCCCGATGCGTTTGCTCGCGGCGGAAATCGGCGCGGGTTTTGCCGCGGCGCATGCGGGCGAGTGGCAGCGTCAAGTGGCGCAGCCGGATGAGGCGGGCGGGCAGGTGCTGCTGCTGCGCGGCACCCGCTTGCAGAGCTTGGCGGGCGATGTCGAGGCTGAACCCGAGCACAAACCCGAGAGCAAAAACAGCACCGGCGGGGTGGTGGTGTTTGACGACATCACGCAATTGTTGCAGGCGCAGCGCACCGCAGCGTGGGGCGAAGTGGCGAGGCGGCTGGCGCATGAAATCAAAAACCCGCTCACGCCGATCCAGCTTTCGGCGGAACGCTTGCGCCACAAATTGTCCGAAAAACTCGCCCCGGGCGATGCCGATATTTTGAATCGCGCCACCGAAACCATCGTCAACCAGGTGGCCGCGCTCAAAAAAATGGTCAACGAATTTAGCGAGTACGCGCGCGCCCCCGCGCTGGTGCTGCAACCGCTGGATCTAAACGCACTGATCATGGAGGTGCTGACTTTGTATGAGTCTGCGGCGCACATCGAAGCCGATTTGGCCGCAGGCCTGCCCACGATAAACGGCGATTCGGCGCGGCTGCGGCAAGTGATCCACAATTTGCTGCAAAACGCGCAAGACGCGCTGGCGGGGGCATCCGATCCGAGCATCGTGGTGCAGACCGAAATCGTAGAGGGCGCGCAAGGCGTTCAGCTTGGCCTGGCTTCAGCGGTGCGGCTCAACATCAGCGACAACGGCAGCGGCTTTTCCGACACCATCAAAATGCGCGCGTTCGAGCCTTACGTCACCACCAAACAAAAAGGCACGGGACTGGGATTGCCGGTGGTTAAAAAAATCATCGAAGAGCATCGTGGCACCATAGAAGTTTTGAACAACCGCCCGCACGGTGCGCGCGTTTCAATCACCCTGCCACTGGCGTATCAGAGGACAGAGGGCGGCATAGCCGCATAAGCATTGTCTAAGCGGCATAGCGCCGCCGCAAGACATGCTAAACAGAGGACAGAAGACAGAGGCCGGCGCGACCGTGTCGCATAAGGTGCATTCGAGTGAGGGCAATGTTTTCGACACGGATTTACACGGAT
>Ga0209824_10000990_pt1 | contig 16967 bp, 20 predicted proteins | sample VDWuncwatermetaG_FD_184124 | JGI IMG/M metagenome (GOLD analysis project Ga0209824, IMG submission 184124) | Wastewater microbial communities from Netherlands to study Microbial Dark Matter (Phase II) - VDW unchlorinated drinking water (SPAdes)... ... | reverse complement strand
CTCGTTGTCTTTGGTCTTTATGAGGATATCTGCTATTTTGTTATCTATTTTTGCTTCTCTTTTGACTATGGATATGTCTAATGAAGGCATAAGCTCTTTTGCATTCTTTGCAAACCATCCAACTAATTCTTTTTCTGCCATGTCATTTAAATTTACCAAATGGTATATTATATTAAAAAGGTAAATTTACTTATATTTAAATCTTTCGGTAAATTTACCAAAAAGGCATGATTTACCAAAAGGTATATTCTATACTTTTTAATATTTTTATGTAAGAATCATGCTTTTAATGGATACTAAGACTATAAGGTACCTTTCTGAACAAACTTATCAATGTCCTTCTCCCTGGAAAGTATGAAGTCCAGAAAGTTGATGCCCTTATATCTGCAGGTCTGGTAGATGCTCAAGAAAATAGTGTACGCTTCAATTCCTTCTCCGGAAGAAACTCCTTTGATGTGGTTCAGGTAATCTTTAAATATTTTTATGGAGTATTCAGCATTGTTATTATTCCAAGGAATATTGTCATAATCTAGGAAAGCAAACAATTCGTTCTGGTGTTTGAGCAGCCGTTTTTGAATGCTTTCTGCTGTTTCGGAAGTATAGGCAGTCTCTCTCAGTGTTGCAAAAAACTCCTCAACGATTTTTTTGTGCTTTCTTAAAAATCTCTTATTCAAGCCGAACTTGTCAGTCGTGCGGATGATATCCCTTAGAAGACTGCCGAAGAGAGTTACAATTTCCTTGACTCCTTGGTCGTGCAGATTCTTGAGCAGAATGTCATTCATATCCCTGATAAGATGCACGAGGCATCTCTGCTTATGACATGCAACGGAATCGTAGCCTGTATAGAAATCAGAAACAAGAACTCCATTAAATCCTTCTAGGAATTCTCTTAGGAAATTAGCTTCCCTATTTGGCTGATAAAGGTAATATACCTCTTCTAAATTGGTAAAAACCCACAGATAGCCGTGGTTGAATTTCAATTTCAGCTTTGATTCATCAGCATGAATCAAATTTCCATTAACAAGTTTTTTCAGTATCAAATGGTATGTTGTTTTGTAATATTTGCCCGCCATTATTTTCAGGTCATGCATTCTGTGCTTCTCTGCAGGAATCTTGAAATAATGGATTAGGTTGGATGACAAATTCTCCATGGAGCATCTTGCGGTAAGAATTTGGCCAAGAACGTAGGACAGCAAGCCATGACCATATCCCCGCTGATTGCGATTGATATATTTCTTCCTTATATTATATCGTCTTGAATAATACAGAACCTGTTTGTACTGTTCCGGGATAAAATTCTTCTGGCAGGGCCGGCACCTATGTGGATAGGTTATATACTTAACAATCCATCGCCTCATGCCATATTTTGTGAATTTCAAATCAAAAACTGTTGTCTGGTATTCATTTTTCTTTCTGGCAGTGATGTTTGCACCCTTGCAATACGGACACTTGTTTGCCCGGATGTAAACGGTTTTGTTGACTCTTATATTCAGACGCTCTTGTTTTTTCTCACGCTTGATTATTTTCTTGAAGTTTTTGTCTGATCTCCAGTATATTTTGTTTCGCTGGTATTCAAAATATGCCGACTTTGTGATGATCTTTATATCTTCCGAGGCACACTCCATGTTCTTGAACCTTCTCCATTCCTCATCTGGTTTCATGTCCTTTACGAAATTAACGTTTCCTACTGGGTTAGTTCCTGAATCAACTGCTTTCATGACAAAATAAAGAAACTCTGTCAATTTTTTCAAGGCGATGCAATCTTCTTCGTTGTAAACAATCAGATTGGCTTTCAGTGTTGAGTCTTGTGACTCTTCCCATCTAGCACGCCACACAACCGTATTGATGGCAGAAGCATCCTGACTAGACCAAGTGCATCCAAGATATTTTCCTATGTCCTTCAATCCATTTGAGTAGGTAGGAAAATAGATGCACTTATACAATATGGAAATAACATTTGTCGAATGGTTACTTATCAACTCTCTAGTCTTACTTTTCAAATTCAAATTAAGAATACGTTTGAATACTGTAGATTCGTATTTCCCAAAATAAAAAATATGCACGTCTTCCAAACCACCAAGTATTTCAGCAAACTGTTTGAAAATAGATTCTTCCTCTTCCTCGCTGTTTGCCCATAAAGAATATTTTTTATCTCCATGTTTGTTTGATACTACCAGGCCAATAAGATATACTAAGCTTCCATTATAGTTTCCTTCCATGTCAACGAATACCTTTGTTGAGGCGTCTTGCAGTTTTACTTCATCGTAAACATACACCTTTTGTTCTCTGATCGCCAGTGCCTTTAAAGAGTCCGAATATGGCTGGCCTTTTGGCAGCAGCCGTTTGCTGCGTTTTCGTGGCTTGAATGTATAAGAAAGTTGGTTAACGGTAAATATTCCCTTATCTTTATATTTTTCAATCTCTTTTTCATCCATGCGTGATAGTCTTCCCAAACCATCTGTTTCTTCCAGCTGCTGCATACATCTTTCCTGAAATTCGCATATCTTGCAATGGTCTTTTCGGTAGAGTACAGGCTCCTCATTGTGCTCAACGAGGCTTTGCAAGTCCTTAAGCGTCCTTAGTGCATCTGCCTGATAATTTTCCAATGCGAATTTTATTGTCTTGAGGTCAGAACCATGGATAATCTTACCGTATTTGCACGGAATCTCATATGTTCTTAAGAGAATAAGGTATTTGATGCAGAGTAGTATCTTGTCGCTTTTTGAAACAGTTTCATTTGGAGAAATCAAAATTGGGATGTAACTATTGCTCTGGGAAGTATGTGGCAGTATCTCCACAGCATCAAAAGTTATATCGAACTTATCTGTCTTTATCTTAGGTTCAACTGTGATAGAAAGCTGCTGCAGGATTTTATTATTTTCAAAAGCAAAATCTTTTTGCACTATGTGCATTGTCCGGAATCGCTTCTTGCAATTTTCCACTATCACATCTTGCATCAGCTCAAATTCTGTTTTCTTTCCAGACCCCTTGTTTATTTTCAAATAAGCCTTGTACTTGCAGTTCACAAAGCTTTCAATAATTTCATCGGTAATCATCTGGCAAGAAGAATACTTTTGCCTATAAAAATACACTTACCAAAGCGTATTGAAGTTAAATCTCAAGATAAAGAAAACTAAAAGAATTTACTTAGCGTTTCATTAATTTGCTTTTGAAAATTGATTTTAGGGTCATATTCCCCAAAATCCTGCTTCCATTTGTATTTGTTTCTTTCGCTCCATATCCCGAATGCTTCCTCTTCATGCTTCCTAAATTCTTCTTCACTACATTTGTTTATATTGCAGAAATGGTTGACGATATTCATTTTTGCCAAACCTTCTTTCTTTAGCATTCTCTCACCATCCTGAGTATGGAGCCATAATCCTATATGTTTTACTTTATGGCAAAAACCGCACAAGTGATGTATTGCTTCTAGTTTCTGTATATGCCTAACATCATCATATTTCCAAAATTCATGAGCGTCAAGCCTATTTGTTTCTTTTCCACATATCCAGCATTTTTTCCCTTCCTTTTCAAAAAGCTCTTTTTTGATTTCATGCCATTTTTCCATGCTGTTTGATTTCTTATAAAATTGATAGATGCTTGAATACCAAACTGTAGAAGGTACAAGTTCAATAGTCAGTTTGAGGTTATTTTCTTTCATCTTTGTCTTTCTTTGAAACTTTTTTGATTAGGGCAAAAACTTTCTCGTGATAAAGCATAGCCCTTATAACTGGGGCCAATTCTGAAGATTTTCTTATTTGTTCATCATGATTCATATTCGGATATTTTTCTTCAAGCCTTTTGAATAACGGCAGCAAGACAGACGCAATCACATAACTGTACTGGCCAGAAAGGTTAGAATAATTTTTAAGAAACTCGCTTAAGTATTTTTTTGATATTCTATAATCAGTATATTCTTCAAGTATTCCTAAATCGTAAAGTTCTTTCTGAATCATTTTTATTTCTTCAACTTTTAATTTTTTAGTAGTCATCCTTATCAAAGGTCTTGGGTATTTTATAATGAGAATCGGTAAGCTTTGCAGAGGCAATCCTGCTTGTCCTGAATTTCCTGACAGATTTTCTTAAGTGGCAATATCCGATAGTGTATTTTCTTGATTTGTAATAAATATCAAGATTTCTTTTACTGAATTCCGCGCTCTCCATGCTAAAATACTTAATATCTACAGTCTTTAATTGCTCAAATGCCTTTTCAATAATAGCATATGCCTTTTCATTGATGCTGTTATTGAAAGTATGGTATTTTTTCCTCAAAAAATCTTTGTCAATCTCCTCCTTATTTTCTTCCGGAAGCTGCTTGCTTATTTTCTTTAGGATCGAACTTAATAATTTTTTATCAATCGGCTCTTCATTTTCATCATAGTGATCATTATAAAATTCTTCTTCATCTTCTGGAGCATTCTCTTCATAATCCTTAATTATTTTATAAATTACCGCTAGCTCTTCTGGTTTGAGGTTTAATGCTTTCTGGTTCATTTTAGCAATTATTTTTCACAAAAATTATTCAAATCTTTGATGCATTCTCAATTTTCAGTGATTTATCAGCAAGAACACACTTTATTTCATCGTAAGCTATATCGTCTGGCAACATCTTTTTTATTTCCCTAAGCATAAACTCATTTTTTAGTTTTGCTTTTGCTTCTAATATTTTATTTATCTTATCTTGCTCGACGAATTCCGAGCTTGAAACATAGCCGTTAGCCACAAGCCTTCGCATATGCTCAAATACCGTTGAAAAGGCAAGCTTTCTCTCGTATGCAATTTCCGGCACGCTTCTGCCTTTTTTAAACAGCTCTAATGTAACCTTTTCAGTGTCTCCAACAATCAGAGGATTTTCTTTCTTTATGATTTGCAATTCTATCCTTATTTTTTCATCCAAAACTTTCCTGCCCGCTTCTGTCAGTCCAAGAACAGAATAATAGTCATCAATTGATGTCCTTTTTATTAAATCCATTTCTTCAAGCTGCTCAATGAAAGCAATTATTTCATTTATACTGAACCACAACAATCCGCCGTATCCCTGCTGATTGCTTAAATTGGCAACGTCTTTTGACTTTGAGCCTTTCAGAAATTCCGCTAATTTGTATTTGCCGGCATTTATATTTTCAGCCGCTTTAAGTATTATCCACGTTATTTGATAAGTTTCTTCAATCATTTTTACTTATTTTTCCTTTATCTTGTTAATGACTGATTTTACAACACTTAATTCCAAGCCAAGCGTATTGCTGCAGTTTTTGATGTCATCTTCAAAATCCATGCTGCGGAATTTTTTCAGCTTGTCTTTTGATACAAAGCCTTTGCCTGCTTTTATTATATCATCAATAGGCATCCCGGCGAAAAGGCATAAAGCCGTTATATCGCAAATATCCTTGTATCTTTTATGCTCTTTGTCCCGAAGCATTGAAGAACATATTTTGGTAGCTAAAAGAATTTCAGGAGCAGGCAGCAATAATTTTCTGCCAAATTCTTTTACATATTTTCCATATTTTTTGTCTTCAAAAACAGGCTTGAGAAGCGGCTCATCAATTGGCGTGAAGCCAAGAGCTGATTTTAGTCCGATGTTTCCATAAGACATTATTGGGTCAACATACATTTGAAAATACATGTGCTGCGGCATCGATTTAACTTCTTCATCAGACAAGTCCTCTCCTGTATCAGCGTGAACATTTTTGTAGTAACGAAAAGAAACAAACCTGAACTTAAGCCTATCTTCGAGGATAGAAGCTGCATGCTTAAATGAAGATACACTGTTAAACCCAACATCTATGTCTCTTGAGCCAATGTAGATTCTTAACGCTTGTTTTTGATAATTTTTATTCACTGCAAAGAACACAGCCCATCCCCCCAAGATGCATATTGGCTCTTTTAGTTCTGAAATTACAATTTTGAGATACTTGTATGAAGTTTCTGTTTCTGTGTCTTTATACATTTCTGTTCACCAATATGTTGTATGCTTCCATGCAGACTCCGCCTTCTCTTTTTAAGTCAATAAGCAGCTGCGGCATTGAGACTATTTTGATTCCTTTAATTTCTTGTGCTTCTTTAAATATTGCGTGGTCCTTTGCCAATATGAGCCTCAAATTACCTTTTCCGAGAAGCCCCCCTTTTATTATTAAGGATTTCCATTTATCAATATCTTCTTCTTTTATGTACACATCATATCTTGATAGGAATAAGTGCCTGCTTGTGAAATTTTCTGCTCCATAAGTTGTAAGGGCATAATCTAATTTTGATTCCTTTAGCAGTTTTAGAGGCTCCTGCACAAAAAATTCAAAATACTTCATTTTAGGCATTATTTCTATGTAATATTCCACCAACTTGTTGAAATTCAAAACTTTTGTTTTTCTGACTACTTTTTGCGCTTCAAGTTTCCTTAAAAACTCAATTACCCATGGTGTTGAGCTTTCTGCCTGTTTTGCTATCCTGTATTTGGTAATGCTGCCATCAGGCTTGCTCAGCAATGTCCTCATAATCCTTAGATTCTTGATGTTTCTGCTCTTCATAGTATATAGGTAAACTAACTTATATTTAAATGTTACCTATACATAGGTAATTTTAATAGTATTTAAATACAACCTGTATATCCATTTGGATTATAATGACGATTAATAACAAAGAGTGTTGAATTTTTTATATCATATTGTTATACTTTTTATGATAATATCGTTTAAAGCATATTTATACATTTTGGGTTTTTATCATCAACTATCTCTAAAACAGATTATAGTATCTGCAAAAGAGATAACTTTTCTGGCTGATTATCTGATATTTAGCATTGAAAATACTTTTTATTTGAGCTATTTACTCAAATAATTTTAGCTTTTTCGTTTAAACAAAATTCAGCCGAAAATCCGCAAAAAATAAATACTTGTAGGCTTATCGTAAAAGAAAACTAGGATAAAAAAGGGTGGGCATTGCGACTAAGGATAGATGCTCGGCGGGAGCATTCATTCTTAATTACATTTTCAATTTAATATTACATTAATAAACATAATTCAATAAAAAATAACAATAAAAATAAAGAATTAATAAATAATAGAAAAACGGAATTGAAATATAATGGCGAGGCGAGCGATATGGCAGAACAGCGAGCCGAGCACTATACTTCGCCGTAGGCAGATTAAAAAATTGTTTTTATAACAAAAAATGAGAAACTGGATATGTTTATATTGTCTGAATAAGTTTATTTTTGTAAAAATTCAAGGCAAAATTTAAATATAAGTGCAACATTTAATCAATTATGTCAAAGGCATTTGATATTGTTGTAAATGAAGAATACATAAATAAGAAAAAGATTTTTGTCGTGCACTGCCTAAATTTGGGCATAGCAAGTCAAGGAAAAACAGTAGAAGAAGCTATAGAAAATATTAAAGATGCAATTAAGTTATACTTAGAAGAGAACCCAGAAGAATTGCCAAAAATTGAAGAGTTATTACCGCCTATGGCAACAAGGCTGTTTCTATGAAAGATTATGAAACTGCCAATTCTTTCTGCAAGAGAAGTCCTTAAAACATTAAACTCCATAGGTTTTCAAATCACAAGGCAATCAGGAAGCCATATGATTTTAGTGAAAATTGTTAAAAACAAAAAGTTAACAGTTGTTGTTCCAAAGCACGATGAAATAGCTTTAACAAAGGAAGAGTTTTTGAAATTGATGTAAAACAAATGTTTATATAAAACTTAATCAATTCTCTAAGCTCCCACCATCGCCTCAGTCAATCCTTTCCTATCTCTAATTTGTTTTATAATTCGTCCCTGCAATTCTTCTGGCAGCCTCTCAAATAATTGGTCAACAACTGAAGACGAGCCGCGGCCGCCTGTTGCGCTTCTTAAGTCAGAACTCCACCCGAACATTTCAGCAACAGGCATTTTTGCTTTTACAGTAATTGTGTTGCCTTCCTGCACAACATCAAGCAATTGTCCTCTTTTGTTGCTGATTAATTTTGATAAATCGCCAAGATAATCAGCAGGCGCTTCAATCTGAAGTATCTGCAATGGTTCTAACATCAATGGATTAGCATGCATCATTGCGCCTCTTATTCCTTCTCTAACAGCGGGATAAATTTGAGCAGGCCCTCGATGAATAGCGTCCTCATGCAGTTTCATGTCTGTCAATGTAACTTTTACTTTTGTGCACGGCTCTTTTGCCAAAGGACCGGCGCTCATGACATCTTCAAACATGTCAGTTATCATCTCAATCACTTCGCCAAGATGAACTTGTCCTCTAGTAAAATCCATTAAAATATTGCCTTTGAAAATATCCTTGACTTTTACAGCCTCTTTTGAGTCCATGCCGCATTCAACAAAAGCATCTCTTAATTCAAGGTCTTTTTTCTTGATCCTCATTGCAGGAATTTTGCCTGATTTTATTGCCTGGTAAATTGAATCTTCCAAAGGTTCAACCAAAAAAAAAAGATGATTGTGCTTGTTTGGGGTTTTGCCCATAACCTCAGGGGATTTTTTTGTTATGCATTCTCTGAAAACAACGATTGGCTGAGATGTCTGCACTTCCACAAATTTTTCTGTTTTTATCCTATTTTCTATAACTTCAAGGTGCAGTTCACCCATGCCGTGCATTAGGTGCTCTCCTGTTTCCTCATTAATTTCAATTTTTACAGTTGGATCTTCTTTTCCTACCATTCTCAAAACTTCAATTAATTTTGGCAAATCACTTGGCTTTTTGGCTTCAATAGCTTTTGTTACAACTGGCTCAAATATGTGGGTTATCTGCTCAAAAGGTTCTGTCGGATGCTCTGTTATTGTTTCACCAACATAAGATTTTACTCCTGCTACGCCTATTATATTTCCAGCAGGAACGTTATCCACAATTTCTCTTTTTGCGCCGTTATAGATAAAAACTTGCTGTATGCGGGTATTCTGCTTCATCCTGTTTAGATATCCTTCAACTCCCTTTTTCATTGTGCCTGAAAATAATCTGCCAGCTGAAATCTCGCCCGCCTGCGGATCAATAACTATTTTCGTTATCACAAAAAATATTGCACCATTTGAATCGCATGCCACTAAACCTTTTCCTTCTTCGCTTTCAATTTCGCCTTTCCATATTTTTGGTACCCTGTATGGTTGAGCTATTAGTGGATTTGGAAGATGCCTGACTACCATGTCTAGAACAACTTCATGCAAAGGCGCTTTTTCTGCTAATTCGGTATATTTTCCCTCCTGCTTATATGCTTCTATGACATCCTTGAATGAGATTCCATTCTTTTGCATATATTGTATAGACAGCGCCCATTTATGAAAAGCGCTTCCAAAGCAAACTGAGCCGTCTTGAACGTTAACCTGCCATTTAGCACCATAGCCTTTTGGCGCAATCTCCATAATCAGCCTGTTGACGTTGGCAATAATCTTAACAAATCTTTCCTGCATTTTTTCAGGCGTCAACTGCAGCTCTTTAATTAGCCTGTCAACCTTGTTGATAAAAAGCACAGGCTTTACCAATTCCCTTAAAGCTTGCCTCAGCACAGTTTCTGTTTGCGGCATGATTCCTTCAACACAATCGACAAGAACAATAGCACCGTCTGCTGCTCGCATTGCCCTAGTGACTTCGCCGCCAAAATCAACATGACCAGGCGTGTCTAGCAAATTGATTAAAAATTCATCGCCTACATACTCATGCACCATTGAAACAGCTGCTGTGTCAATTGTTATCCCTCTCTCCTGCTCATCTGCATGAAAATCCAGCTTTAATGCTTTACCGGCATCTTCTTTTGACATCATCCCAGCGCCTGCAAGCAAATTATCTGAAAAAGTAGTCTTTCCGTGATCAATGTGAGCGCAAATCGCAATATTCCTTATATGATCAGGCTTCTGCATTAAACGCATAACCTTATCAACCATCTTCTCTGCCATAATTTTAAAAGAATTTTAAGGATATTTTTAAATGTTTATATTCCAAAATTTAATAAAAATATCCCCGCGGCCGGACTTTCATTTGAAAACAAAAAATCACATGTCAAATGTGAATTTGGGATTTCCAAGTTTGAACCAGCAACCGCTCGGGAGCTGCGTGCTGTATTGTTTTCATCCTCTGCAAACGCACAGTCAACAATTGATTTCTCTACAGCCGAGCGCTCCACCAGGTTGAGCTACACGGGGAAAGAATTAGAATTAAATTTTGGTTTATAAATATTGTGTAAAAAAAGGAACATAATGCTGATTACCCTCCAACACTTACTCTGTTAGAATTACATATCACAACCTTATTGTTTATTTTGCATCTTGCATTGGCTGCTGGCAGATTAAACTCACCCAAAATTGCAAGTCTTGACTTCATTCTATATGCTAAGACCCTTTCATCACCGGGTTCTACTGCTTCGATATTCCATTTTATTATCATTCCCTTTTTTGGATGCTGCAAAATAGCATGCGGTTGCATAGATCCAATCGAAAGTTCTTTTTCAACATGCGCGATATGCGGAACATTATCTATAACTTCTATGTTTGTCAGTTGCTTTGAACTTCTGTTCTTAACCTTAATAACTATTTTTACTTCCGAAATACCACCTTCACTCATAGCAACATTTGCTACGCCCTTGGTAATGATCATTGGACTTCTGAATACAAAGTAAAGAATAATAGCAATAATAATCAGCGCGCTTATGACAACAATTGGTCTGTAATTCTCAGTGGTATAAACAGTCATTGTTCTATCTTTACCAAGTTCAATATTCCATACTAGATATTGTTTTCCATTCTCATTTATTGTCTCAGGTTTTGGGTTTGTGCTTAAGAACAAATTCTTAAATGGAGTAATCTCTTTTTTTACCGTACCTTTATAATCAGGATTGTTTGATGCAACTTTTATTCCCTCTTTAACTTTTAAAAATGATTCTTCCTTAATAATACTCTCTTGAGTTACATACTCTTTAATCTCGAACTCTTTTACAATAGGATTAACTATCAATCTTTGATCCTTGAATACAGAAATTATGAACTTATTCCGCTGAGGCAAAGTCATACTATCTAATCTTTTTGTCGCCTCAACTGCTTTATCATCTTTTGGTCCCAGCGATGTGTATAAATCATCCTTAAAAAAATTGCTTTCAATCCTGACTGTTAGATTTGTGTAATTTATTACGTTTTGATTGTTCAATACTACAGTAATTGTAAATTCATTCCTAGGATCAATTTTGTCAGAAGATAAACCTACACTTGCTAAGACTGTTGGTATATATCCGCTTATCAATGGTTCTGTTGATATTATCCCGATGGTAACAGGCACTTTCTGTTCTTCGCGTAAAGTTTCTAGAACAACGCCCATATCAAGAGTATATGTATCGACTGAAGTAATGTACAATGGCCTGACAAAAAGGATTACAGAAGCTGCGTCATTAGCTGATGCTGTAAGAGTAATTGGGCTCTGCAACGGTTCTGTGTACATATCCCAGTATGGGAAGCCTGCTTTTTTTATTGTAAATTCCCCACTTGAATTTAAGTAGTTGTGGACAGTTATGTTAAAGACAGCAGTATCATCCACAACAATTTTATCTTTAATCGGAAAAACTTTAACATCAAAAGATGGAAGAGCATAAGCAATATTAAGTGATAGAACAACTGCGAATACGAGGATAGAATATTTGTTTAACTTGTCCATTAATTGCACCTTTTTTTAATTTTTTATTTGGATTACTTATATATAAATCTTTCTTATAGGTGACATTGTCATCTTATCGTCATCTAATAATTTTAAAGAATTATTCAAAAAATCCCTATCCTTTTTCTCACCTCAATGTCAAAATTTAGAAACCTTTATATATTATTATTATCAAAAAACATTCATGAATCCACAGGACTTTATTCATTACCCAGAAGCTCCAACTCCAAGTGTGTACCTCCAATATAAGGGAATTATGGATATGCAGGACCTTTATGAATCAATCGCAGATTTCTTCAAGCAGAAAAAATTCAAGTTTTATGAAAGACAGCAGAGACTTAGAAAGCCAAGTCCATTTGGTTCTGAAATCCTTTACGAATTTGAAGCTACTCGAAAGGTTGAGGATTATTATGAATGGATGGTTAATGTTACTATTGAAACTTTTGATTTGCATGACATTGATGTGGTTTTAAAGGATGGGACAAAGAAAAAAATGTCAAAAGGAAGGTTATGGATACAGCTTAGCGGTGTTTGCGTTACAGACTATGAAAAAATATGGGAAAAGAGCGCTTTTTTAGCCCAGCTCAAGAGTTTTTACAATAAATATATTATAAAAAAAACATACGAAGGTGTTTGGTGGGATGAGCTTTACTATAAGATAGTATTAAGGCTTCATGCTCTAATAAAAGAACGCCTGAAGATGGTGTCTGAAGTCAATGAAACAAGGCATCACGGTGGAGTTCATTAACCTAAGGGATTATAATGGGGCACATAAAACTTATTGTGGATCATGAAAAGATAGACTATAGCGGACCTGTTGATGTAAACGGACTGCTTCGAATGATTGAAAATTTTATATGGGAGCGCGGCTTTGATAAGAGGCAAGATAAAGATTTTGAGCAAAACACAGAATACGGGAAATTTATTGAATGGCAAATATCGCCTTGGAAAATAGTGACAGATTATGGAAGGTATATCATAAAAGTGCGTGTGCTAGGCTATGACATAGTTAAGGCTGATGTTATGCATGATGGCAAAAAGACAAAGACTGATAATGGCAGGCTGATAATAGTGCTCGATGGATTTGTCGAGTACGATGTTGAAAGCAAATGGGAAACAAAACCAATTTTCCATTTTTTGAGGACAATCTATGATAAATTCATATTCAAGTCCTATACAGAGCGATTTGAGCAGATGCTCGTCAATGATGTCAACCACGTCCGCGACCAGATTGAAAAGTTTTTGAATCTTTACATGAATTATTCAGTTGTCTCAGAACGCGGCCCTTGATTTTTTGCACGCATTCTAATTGAATGCAGGGTGTTTTATGTCAGAAAAAAAACAAGTAATTTATGACTTAAGAATAACTTACAGCGGTCCATTCTTAGTTGAGGATTTCTATGCTGAAGTTGATAATTGGATCAATGAAAAAGGATTTGAAAAGGAGCACAAGAAGAAGATGGAGCATGTAACAAAAAGCGGAAAGAAAATTGAGTGGGTTATTGAAGCTCACAGTAAGATGGATGATATGCACCATGTTGTAATCGTTCTAAGGGCATTGCTCGACAATGTTAGGGAGATTGTGCTTAAAAAAGATAACAGGAAAATAAGAATCAACAATGGGAATGTTTTAATCAATATAGACGGATTTGTGCAGTCACACATTCATGGAAGTTTTTACCAAGTAAAGCCTGTATTCTATTTTATAAGGGCTTTGATTGACAAATTCATCTACAATTTCTGGTCATTTAAGCATCATGGCACTGTTGGAGCAGAATGCCATGATTTGTTTAAAAGAATAAGGGCATTTTTTAACGTGCAGAAATATAAGTATGAATAATCTTTGGACTATTTTAAAAAATAATCTCAATGAATTCCCACTAGAGTCATAAGCTAGAAGAACTAAAACTATATCAATAGAAAAATAGTTGCTCAATAAAGAATTTATCATTAAATTAAATCCACATTAATCAAAATATTGCTAAACTAAATATTGAAGAGTCTGTCCAACAAAATATAATCCATAATCCTAACAACAACCTTTAAATATAATTCTTAAACCCAAAGAAACATCCAGACAATGCGGGGGTAGCGAAGTCTGGCCAAACGCGCAGGACTTAAGATAGACACTCACGGTAAATGAGCGAGTTCAAGACGAGCTCTCTCAAGCTTCGAAGTGAGAGCATTTCAGATATCCTGTCTCTTAGTGAGTCCGGGGGTTCAAAACAACCTTTTCTTTGCTCTTCACCGAGCAAAGAAAAGCTTGACCAAAAGAAAACGGATGAGGAGTTTTGTTTGACAAAACCCCTCGACTTGGCTGGCTTTTTGGATTTCAAAAAGGTTGATGAAATTCCCCTCCCCCGCATTATTTTCTTAAAAAATAATATAAATTTATAGATACTAATAGGAAGCCTTGACGACGTTGAGAGGGAATTAAAAGACACAATGTTTAAATACAATTCTTTTTTTCAAATCTTTGATGCCTCTGTGGCTTAGTAGCTAAAGCGTTGCCTTGGTAATTGCTTGCGAGCAAGCTCACAAAGTTCGCATGCAACTCACTACAATAAGGCAAAGATCGTGGGTGCAACTCCCATCAGAGGCTTTATACCAATATAATAGATAATGAAAAAAGAGAAAGATTAAATAGGAGCATAACAAGAGATCACATAATGGGACAGCAAGAAGTTTATGATTTCCTTAAAAAACATAAAGGAAGATGGTATACATCAAAAGAAATAGCAGATAAGCTAAGAGCATCGCAAGGTTCTGTAACAACTTGCCTAAAAAAGTTAAGAGATAGCTCTGCTATTTATTTTGGATATGGCAAAGGGATAAGTTTGACAAGAAAAAATGCTTACGTTTATAAGTTCAAAAGATAAAAAGATTTATTTTACAAATTCGTTTAAGAAACAATCAGCTTAACAAAATCTATTTTTCGGTTTGTTTGAAATTCTTCCGCTAATTTCTTGACTTTTTCCGCGTCGCCTTTTAAGACAAGCATCTCCAAACATTTGTGATTTTCCAGATGATTGTGGACTTGCGTTTTAATTAACCCTTCGTATTTATGTCTTAAGATTGAAACTTCATCTGAATGTTTATCCTCATGTATGACCAGCAACACGGCATCTATAACCCCTCTTAGTTTTGATTTTTCTTTTTTATCTGTAATGAGCATTCTAAGCCCGGCTCTAATAGTTTCGCTTCTTCCAGAAAATCCCATTTCTTCTTGCACTCGATTTATTTCTTTCAGGATTCTATCGTTCAATGAAATGCTGATAATTTTAGTCATTTCAAACAATATTAATAACCTATTTATAAATATTGCTATAAAAGTTATTAACAATAAGTTTAAATATTAATAATAATTTCCCTAAATTAAAAATGACTATAATTGTATTTGTTTTTGCGTTGATTGCATTCACCTCAACTTTAGCTGGAGGAATAATAATGCTAAGACAAAGGAAAAATCTCCATTACTTCTTCGCATTTTCTGCAGGAAGCCTGATGGCAGTATCCTTCTTAGACCTACTACCAGAAAGTTTAGAAACTGCAAAATCGAGCAATATTCCTGTGAGATATATAATGATAGTGGTAGTTTTATCATTTTTTCTTTATAGCCTTGTAGAGAAATTGTTCTTAACCCATAGTCTTGATGATAATGATGCGCACGGGCATATCATTGGCCCAGTAGGCGCAGGAAGTTTGATTGTGCATAGTTTTTTTGACGGAGCTGCAATAGGTGCGGCTTTTCAAGTAAACTCATCAGTTGGATTGATAGTAGCCTTAGCAGTGATATTCCATGACTTTACTGACGGAATAAATACAGTCACGCTAATGCTTAAAAACAGGCAGAAAAAAATAAAGACTTTCGTGTTCCTAATCTGCGATGCTGTAGCTCCTGTTTTAGGAGTTATATTTACTTCTCTGATTGCGTTTCCAGAGAAATTCTTATCGATTTTGCTAGCGGCTTTTGTCGGAGAATTCATCTATATCGGAGCATCACACTTGCTTCCAGAAGTAAAATATTTTGATTTAAAGAAAACAATGCTTGCAATGGGAGCCGGAATTGCACTCATAACCATCCTTACTTCATTTATCTAGAAAAAAATATTAATATAAGTTATTAATAATTATGTTGCATGAATAAAAATAAAAGCGAAAAGGCGACTTTCGGAGCAGGTTGCTTTTGGGGGGTTGAAGCGGCATTTCGCCAAGTCAAAGGAGTTTTAAAGACAGCAGTTGGCTATATGGGTGGAAAGTTAAATAACCCAACATATGAAGATGTCTGCACTGATAATACTGGGCATGCTGAAGTAGTGGAAATCACATATGATCAAAAAAAAGTTCCTTATGGAAAATTACTTGAAGTTTTCTGGAAAAATCATGACCCTACACAGTTAAATCGGCAAGGTCCTGATGTCGGAACTCAATACAGGTCGGTAATATTTTACCATAGCAATGAGCAAAAAGAAAAAGCAATGAAATCTATGAAAGAAGAACAGAAAAAATACAAAAAACAGATTATGACTGAGATTTTTCCCGCATCAACTTTTTTTCTAGCAGAAGACTACCATCAGCAATATTTAGAAAAACGCGGATTGTCTACATGCAGAATTTAAAATAAAGCTTTATAAACTCTTTTTATTTTCTACTCATCGATGGCAAAAACTTATTCAGAGCTAGAGGCATGGGCAATTTTTTTCGGCGCATTAATTATTGGAGTAGTTGCAACCAGCGTATTTTGGGCTTTTATTACAACTCCGGAAACCGTTAAAAAGATAGAAAGTGAAATTCACAATGCCTCCTTGGATATGAAAATGGAAAAGCCTGCTGATTTTATTACATTTTGTCAGAAAGTTGATGGGATTTCAAACTGGAATAATAATGGATTTAGAAGTTGTGTTGTAGAAGAACCATCAGAAAAAAATTTAATAGTTATGAACTTATTATGCAAAAAATTCAACTTAAGTTTGAGTTATGGCTCTTTCGGTGTTAAATGTGAAGGAAGAACCTAGAGACACCATAACTTGCGAAATCTGCAATAACAAAATGATTGAGCGTCATTGCAAATTTGTGTGTATGAATTGCGGCTTTATGTGGGACTGCAGCGATCATTGATTTTATAAAATCGTAGGGCGAATACACACTGATTTATCTGTGGGATGAAGCCCGTCGCCTCCTTCTCGTGTTTGTGCAAGAAACGGAAGCGGTTAAAATAGTTAATATACCTTTCGGTTCGTTGTAATACTTTAGCTTTCTGAAGTTAATTTTAAGATTCAATCCGCCTTCGGCATAATCTTGTGCTCGGTGTTCCTTTTCAGCCATATCGGAACACCTC
>Ga0209824_10000989_pt1 | contig 16973 bp, 16 predicted proteins | sample VDWuncwatermetaG_FD_184124 | JGI IMG/M metagenome (GOLD analysis project Ga0209824, IMG submission 184124) | Wastewater microbial communities from Netherlands to study Microbial Dark Matter (Phase II) - VDW unchlorinated drinking water (SPAdes)... ... | reverse complement strand
GTGTTTTAACCTTATGATTTTCCCAAATTTTTTCGAAGAGAGTTTTTCCCATAAATTCAACTGTTTCCGGTAGTTAGAGGCGACAGACCTCTATCATGTTCTTAGTGGAGGATGCCTCAAAAAGGCAATTGGAGATTTCTGTTTGCGGACGTGGTCATTTTTAAACCTTTGATGATTTAACCAGCGTTTACCGTTTTTGGATGAGTGGCATAAAATGGCTGTTTTATAGATGGTCTTTAATCAATAAGGTGGGATTTTTATGAATAAATTTTTAATCAGAGCGATTAGTTTTAGCTGTGCCCTTGGTTTTGCCTCTCCAGCGTGGACAAAGCCGCTACAGCCTGTTCCACACCGTGCAGGTCCTGGTGCCCATCCCGGCAAAGGACCGATGGGACACAAGGCTGATCAAAATCACGATGGGCATGTGGGGCCTATCGAACGTCATGCAGCCATCGATAAGCGTAACGATGTTAATACCCGCAAAGAAGCCCATTGGGATACCAATAATGATGGGCAGGTTGATAAACACGAAGCCAAAGCCCGCGTTGATAGTCGATGGGAAAATAGGGCTGATAAAAACAATGATGGCATTGTGCAGGCCGTGGAAGTCTCTCAACAGCGATAATTTAAAGCCTCCCCCGAGACGGACATTTGTCCATCTATCAAGCCCCCCGCCAAGAGCGGGGGCTTCTTGAGTTTGAGTGTGAAGCTTCAGATAAATTAAGAGGGAGACTCTAGCCCCTAGGATGAAACGCTTTGTGGGCGGCTCTTAATCTCTCGCCAGTAATGTGTGTGTAAATTTGTGTGGTGACAATATCGGCATGGCCGAGCATGATTTGCACGGAGCGTAGATCGGCTCCATTTTCCAAAAGATGTGTCGCAAAACTATGGCGAATCACGTGTGGGGTGACAGCTTTGGTGATGTTAGCAGCCACGGCCATGCGTTTGAGAAAGTGCCAAAAGGCTTGCCGGGTAATGGCTTTGGCTTTGGGTGTGATGAATAAAAGCTGACTGTCGCGGTTCTGCAATAGTTTGGGACGAATCATTGCAAGATAATTATCCAAAAAAGTCAGTGCTGATTTGCCAATAGGGACATAGCGCTCTTTTGAGCCTTTGCCAAAGGCCAGGACAAAGCCAGCCTGGCGATTCAAATCGTTGGTTTTAAGCCCGCACAATTCGGAAACACGCAGCCCCGTTGCATAGAGGAGCGCCAGCATGGTGGCATCACGGCTGGCTTCAAGAGGGTTTTTTGTTGAAGCCACAAGCTCGATTTTTTGCGAGGCGTCCAGCAGGCGATCGACTTCAGCCAGCGTTAAAAACTTGGGTAAACGGCGGCCGAGTTTGGGCAAGTCAATGGCTTCAGTGACATTGCGGTTTATCAGCCCTTCTTTGTGCAGATGCTTGTAAAGACCACGAATGGCAGAGAGCGTGCGGTTAAGTGAGCGCGGGGCCAGTCCGCGTTTGCGGCAGGCAACAGTAAAATCAAGAATATGATCGGGTAGGGTGTTTTGGAACGATTGGCAGTGATGGGTTTCCAGAAAAATGAGCCAGTCATGTAAATCACGCGCATAGGCTTCCAGTGTTTTTGACGAGAGTCGTCGTTCCACGCGGAGAAAGGTCAAGTACTCGTCGATTTGCGCTTCCACGGGAGTTAGGCTAGCGGGTTGCAAAGTTTTGAACAAGAATTTGCTAAAATCATGAACCGTCTCGAAGAACTTTATCGTCGTCAGCTTGTCCGTGCAGAAACGACCAAGAAGCAATTCCCCTGGGAGCACTTGCTCAAGGGTGAGCTTAAGTATTGGCCAGAAAAACCAATTAATCCGGAATTTCATGTTTTGGAAATTGGTCCAGGCAGAGGTGATTTTCTTTTTCACTTGTGTGCATCGGATCCCAATAAAAAAGTCGTGGCCGTTGAGCTTGGCGGCAAGCGCTACCATAAATTGGTTGAAAATGCGGCGGCTCGTGGAATCAAGAATCTGACTTTGGTTTATGGCGATGTGCGCCTAGCCATCATGAAGGAACTCGCTGGTGTTCAATACGACAACATTTATGTGCTGTTTCCTGATCCGTGGCCGCGCAACTGCCACCGGCATAGGCGCTTGCTGCAAAAAGATTTTCTCCAGGCTCTTTTGGGAAAGTTAAAGCCCGGTGGTCATTTTACGCTCGCCACCGATGTGCAGGATTATGCTGAGTGGACTTTAAATAATTCGATGGGTGCAGCCGGGATTTCCAATCCAGCTGGAGTTGGCGTCAGGCTACAAACCTTACCCGCGTCGGTCCCGACTTTTTTTGAGCAAAAGTGGCGCGCTATGGGGAGGCGTGTTTGGTCCGTGCAGCTGGTGAAAGGGTAATCACCTTTTAAATTTTTGAATTTGTGGCAGGTTGTGGACGCGCGAACGTTCCATAGCGAGGCGTCTGAGGGGGCCACCAACACCAGGATATTGGCGCTGAAACGTATCCAATCGCTGAGCATCCAGACGCAAAACATGGGTGCCACTGGGGCCGGCTGTCGCACTGGCCATACGGGGGGCGTGATGCACCATAGCCATTTCACCGAGAATATCACTTGGACGGCTGACGGATAATAATTGACTATCACGGTGAATTTGCGCTTGGCCATTCAACACAACATACACATCGCGGGCTGGATCCCCTTGCGTGATAAACTGTCGGCCTGGCTCATGATATTCAATACTGCCTTTTGAAAAAAGGCCGTCAGCAATCTCTTTGGGCAAATGGCCCCATGGCGATGCTGCAAAGGCGGGATAGGCTTGTGCGCGGACACTGCGGATGTGCGCCAAAGCGGATATGACACCGCTGGCTTCCAATTGCGTGCGTGCCGCCGTTGCACTCACTTTGATAGCATAAGTGGGGACTGTGGCGGTGACGGTGGCGTTGCGTGTTTCATCAAATAAAGCCGCCTCACCAATGAAACCTGATTGTTTTTTCATCGGTGTGCCAGTGCCGTAGTCAATTGCCACTTCACCATCGATAATGATGATAAACTCATCACCTTTGGTGCCGCGCACAAAAATTTCTTCACCGGGTTCATAGCGCGTCAACTGGCTGGAGTTGCCAAAAATGGCGCCGATTTGTGAGCGCGTCAAACTGGCCAGCACGGGAATGCGTTGCAGGGCACTGTCAACAAGATCGCTGTAAGTGAGAGCTTCCCAATCTGGATAATGGCTGGAAAAATCAATCCAGCCTTTGTGTCCGGCTAGCCATTTGGGGACGCCTACTTTGGCGGCCGCATCATCAGCAACATGGTAGAGTTTGACGCCTGAGACATCAATTCCTTCGGCTTGTAAACGATCCAAGAGCTGTTTGGTATGTTCGCCTGGCGTATGAATGGGGGGGAAACCAGCTTCGTGTAAAGCGACCAGAGGGGTTGTTTGGTTTTGGGCTTTGCGCAGCAGGGTTTCCAAACGCAAGATTTGCTCGGCACGTGCGAGACTCATTACAGGCGCTTCTCCATTGGGACCCGATTGGGTTAGGCGTTCACGAATTTCTTCAACGGCATAAGTGTCACCACTAAAATACAAAACGTGATCCTTCTGTCCAGCACGATTGGCTTGGGTAGTGATTTCAAAACCAAGCGCTGGAATGGTGTGTAGGGTGTAATCAAAGCGATAAGTCTGGCCGTTGATTGTGATGGGTGTTTGTGGATACACGGGTTTAAAATCCCAATCGAATAATCCAGGACAACCGATATTGGCGACATCAAGGTCTATGCGTGCTTTCAATGCCAGTAATTGGGGTGTTGCTTCAGTTTCTAGTCTTCTGACAATTTGTTCGTAAAGATCGACAAATAAACGGATCTGATCGAGCTTGGGACGTGTATCCGCATGGCCATCAAATGTTTGATCAAGGGCATATGTCGTCAACGTATTTTCATCTAGGGTGGCGTTGTAGGCCATTAATAAATCGTGGACTGATTCCGTGGGCAGCGAAAAGGCTAAAAAGAATTGTTCCATCAGCATTTTGCCAATGGTTGGGGTTGTATAAAAAGGCACTCGTGGCAATACGCTGAGCAGTTGTGGAATTGAATTGCCGAAATGATCGGTATGCCCATGGGTGACAATAATGCCGTCGACTAAATCCAAAGGAATCCCGTTACTCAAAAAATATTCGAGCGTGTTTGAGGGTGGATCGACCAAGGTGACGCGGCCCTTGTTCCAAATCATGAAGCCGCTCGTCTCGCCCTTGGAATCAAAGCCATGTCCGGTGCCAAGGGGCCATAAGCCAGGGCGGCCTTCAACCATCGCTTGAAAGCGCACATCCTGAAAAGCTTCGTCGCGTGCAGTTTCCAAACTCCGTTCAAGTGTCAACTTTGGCATTGGGTGGATTTTTAAATCGACCACACCGAGGGATTCGCCCTGATCGATAATTTCATAAACTTGGTTGCCGTGATTGACGATTTTAATCTGACCGATTTGGAAGGTGTTGTCTGCCTTGAATGACCCCACCGTGCGAAGGGCTTCTGGATGAATGGCCGGTTTTCCTTCGGCGACAAAGGCGCGTTCCATTTCGGCTCGCAAATCGGGGACCCCGACAGCATCAGCTGGGTATTCTTTGCGCACGGATTCACTCAGTTCTTGGCGACGATCACCCTGATAGCTCAGATCCAAAAAAGCCTTGAGGGCTTCGGCTTGTGTCGCATCAGCTGTGACCAGATTGAAGGTTGTGCCTTTGGTCACAAAATGCATGTAACCCAGAAAATCGAAAGGCAAGAAACCATCTTGTTGATTGTAAGCGGCATCATAAATGTAAGTTGTCGGGATAAGTTGTGGGACATCGTCTTTTGGACGCCCAAAACCACCGCTGGCCGCATAGCGATCGAAGGCATCTTTGTTGGTCCACATGGGCACGCCGAGTTGAATCCAGCCAGCACTTGTTTTGATCATCACACCGCCGCGCGAGGGAAATTCTAGACGCTGGGATGAAACGGGCGGTATTTGGGCAGGTGTTTTCTTTTGCAGGCCAATTTGGTCCAAGAAAATGGCGGCTTCCTCGGGGCTTGGCGCGATCTGGCTGGCAAGGGCTCTGACTTCATGTTCCGTCAGGACATCTTCATTGGGAGCGATGACCATGCCATCTATTGGGAAGCGGTAGCCTTGTTCAATTAAGTCTTGAAGGATTGTTATTTTCATGGAGGCCTCTGTGTAAAATCAGTGTTTGGCTGCGTAGAGTCGAGTTTGTTGGGGACAGCAATAGGAAAGCGCTGTTTTTGGCAACGCGTGTTGTCAAATTTGTGAGCGTGGACACAGAGAGTATCAATTGCCCGTCTTGCCCATTAATTAAGCATTCAAGATTGAATGTCTGTTTTTTAGTCAGCAAGCCAGACCCCACTTTTTTTTAATCTTATATTTATTAAGCTTTTACAGATTTTCTAAGCTTGGCATGACTGTTGCGTTACAACGTCTTTATGACGTGGTGCGGCAATTCTAACTGTGCTCATAGAGAAAGGTGATTTATTATGGATTTCAAAACATTCAAAAAGTCCGGTCACTGGCCAACCCTTTTGGGGGCTTTTTTGTATTTTGATATCAGTTTTATGATTTGGGTGATCATTGGCTCTTTGGGAATTTTTATTGCTAAAGATTTTAATTTAGATGCGACCACAAAAGGATTTTTGGTGGCGGTCCCACTTTTGGGTGGTGCTTTACTCAGATTGCCTATGGGGATGTTAGCCGATCGAATTGGTTCAAAAAAAACGGCGCTGCTGGGCTTGGCCTTGACGACCGTGCCACTTTTGCTCGGTTGGTTTGCAGCCCAAACGTTGCCACAGCTTATTGTGATTGGCTTGTTTTTGGGGATTGCCGGTTCAAGCTTTGCCGTGGCCCTGCCAATGGCTTCGCGTTGGTATCCACCAGAGCAGCAAGGCTTGGCGATGGGCATTGCCGGTGCTGGTAACAGCGGCACGGTGATTGCGGCTTTTTTTGGTCCGCGTTTAGCAGAAGCTTTTGGTTGGCATGCTGTTTTTGGATTCGCTCTCATTCCACTGGCGCTGGTCACAGTTTATTTTGCTTTGTTTACGAAGGATTCTCCCAATCAACCAGCGCCTGTTGGTTGGTCCAGTTATTTGGCGTTGTGCAAAGAGCCGGATGCTTTATTGTTCTGTCTATTTTACATGATCACCTTTGGCGGCTTTGTTGGGTTTGCCAGTTTTTTACCCATCTTTTTCCACGATCAATACGATGTTGCCAAAGTCATGGCGGGGAACATCACAGCTCTGTGTGTGTTTGGCGGCAGTTTTTGCCGTCCAATTGGTGGGTATATGGCTGATCGGATTGGCGGCGTACGGGCTTTGTCATCTCTCTATATGGGTGTGGCTTTACTTTTGGCACTAGGGGCTATTCTCCTGCCTTTGCCAGCGATGGTCATCTTGCTATTTTCCATCATGATGTGTCTGGGCATGGGTAATGGCGCGGTGTTTCAACTGGTGCCGCAACGGTTTAAACGGCAAATTGGCACGATCAGTGGTCTCGTCGGTTGTGCGGGCGGACTGGGGGGGTTTTGTTTACCTCTGGCGCTCGGAACTTTGAAAGACCGCACGGGAAGTTATGGCGCGGGCTTCTTTTTGTTCGCCATGGTCTGTGTCGTGACTTTAGTCGTTTTACGTGTGGTTCAGTCAAATTGGCGCAAAGAATGGCAAACTCTTGAAGGGAGGATTTAAATAGTATGACCCCAAGTTTGGAGCATAATTTAATGAATCAACCCATCCTGCCCTTGCAGCCGGGCGAGAATTATCGTTTTCATTTTGATGCGACCAAGTGTGTGGGATGTAAGTGTTGTGAAGTCGCTTGTCATGAACAGAACAACAATCCTGCCGATGTCAAATGGCGGCGCGTGGGCGAAGTTGAAGGTGGAGAATTTCCCGATACCAAGCGTTTCTATATTTCGATGTCCTGCAATCATTGTCAGGATCCCGCTTGCATGACGGGTTGCCCAGTTGATGCTTATTACAAAGAAGCAAATACTGGTTTTGTCTTAATGAAAGATGACGCTTGCATTGGTTGCCAATACTGCACGTGGAATTGCCCTTATGGTGCGCCACAATACAATGAAGAGCGTGGCATGGTGACCAAATGCGACATGTGCCACAATCGCATCGGCGATGGCCATGCGCCAGCCTGCGTGGCGGCTTGTCCTTCGCAAGCTTTGGTTATTGAGCGTTTCAGTTTGGCGGAAGCGGCTGAGCGCGAGGAAGACACCAATGCACCTGGTGTGCCTGAGGCGTCAATCACTCGCTCAACGACGCGCATCACGTTTCCGAGTGATGGTCGCACAGCCTTTAATCGCATTGACGAACATCGTATCAAGCCGCAACATCCGCATGTCTCGCTCATCTTGCTTACTGTGCTGACTCAGCTTTCTGTTGGTGGATTCGTCTGCCTTTTTGTACTTGAGGGGTTGCCTCAATTGTTCAATTTGAATTTGTCCTTTCCGTCTTTTTTGAAAACGGCACATTTAACTATGCTCGGCACAGCCTGTGTGGCACTCAATGCGTCTTTTTTTCATCTGGGTCGGCCGCTGTACGCTTTTCGTGCCATGAAGATGTGGCGGCGTTCCTGGCTTTCGCGTGAAGTGGTCTTCTTCACTCTATTTGCTGGCGGCGCGATTCTTTATTCTATTGTCGGTTGGCAGAATATGTATGCAGTGCCAAGGTTGTTTCAGGGGGCATTGGGTGCCCTCGTGGCGAGCACAGGGCTGATGGGTGTTTATTGCTCGGCTATGATTTACCGTGTTCCAGCTAGGCCATCTTGGGACACGATTCGAACACCAATCGCTTTTTTTGCCACAGCCTTTATTTTGGGTCCTTTGCTCACCTTAGTCGTTTTGACTTTGTCTATTCAGGGCAACAGCATTTTTTGGCAAAGTGATTTTCCGACCTTGAATAGCGTTGTTATATTTCTGGTGAGTTTGATGCTCATGGCTGGCTTTGTTCAGCTTGCCGGCATCATCGTCAAATTATTAAACTCTTTTAGCAAAAATCAGCCGGAGCGCCAACACTCCGCACGCATGCTGACTCAACGTTTCCGCAATTTGTTTTTGGCCAGATTGGGTGTGCTTTTATTAGCCCTTCTTTTGGTTCCCATCATGCTTTTTACCCAGTTGTCTCGTGCTGAGTTGCACACTGTGGATTTGTCGCTGTTGTTAGCTATTTTACTTATCCTAACTTTATTTAGTGAATTTTCCGGCCGTTATTTATTTTTTGTGACTGTGGTGCCTAAAAAAAGACCCGAAGGATTTTTTTGATGTTAAACACATTCAAAAAACTTGGACGTCTGCTTGGTATCGATACGGCCAAAGAGAAGTATCACTATGGCCGTGATACTTTGTTTGGCTACACTTCACAGGCCAAGATCCCCGACAAATGGGTGCGGACAACCTGTGGTTATTGTTCGGTCGGTTGCGGCCTGTACTTGGGCGTCAAAGACGGACGCGCCATTTCCGTGCGCGGTGATTCCGCCCATCCTGTTAATCTTGGCACGCTGTGTCCCAAGGGGTTGACTGAACATCAGTTTATTCATTCTGCTGATCGCGCCACGGTCCCGCTGTTGAAAATTAAAGGGAAACTACGGCCGATCGATTGGAACAAGGCGCTCGATACCTTGGTCGATCGTTTTGTGGGTATTCAGCGTAATTACGGCAATCAAGCGTTGGGTGTTTTGAGCACGGGACAATTTGTCACCGAAGAATTTTACACGCTTGGCAAATTGATTCAGCTCGGTTTTCAAACGACCAATTACGATGGCAATACAACTTTATGTATGTCCACGGCGGTGGCTGGCTACAAGCGGTCTTTTGGTAGCGATGGCCCGCCGGGTTGTTACGAAGACTTGGCCATTGCCGATTGCATCTTTCTTATTGGGGCCAATATTGCCGACAATCATCCTATTTTGTGGAACTTTCTTGCCAAAAATCCGCATAAGAAATTAATTGTGGCTGATCCACGTCTGTCCAAAACAGCGATGCTCGCCGATGTCTATTTGCCACTTAAGCCACGCTCGGATCTAATTTTGATCAATGGCATCATGAAGATTCTCATTGATGCCGGAAAGATTGATCAGGCTTATATTGCGCGGCACACCCATGGTTTTTCTGAGCTCGTGACGCACTTAAAAACTTATACGTTAGATTTTGTCAGCCAAGAAACTGGGTTAGATAAAAAACAAATTACGCAGGTTGCGCATCTTTATGGCGATGCCAAAGCGGCCACGATCGCTTGGACGATGGGGGTGAATCACAGCACCCAGGGGACCGAGACAGTGAACGCCATCAACACGCTGGCTTTGATCACGGGCAATATTGGGCGTCCGGGCGCTTCGCCTTTCTCTATTACGGGGCAATGCAATGCCATGGGTACGCGCGAGACGGGGTTTACTTCTGGGCTGCCGGGTTATCGAAAATTTGAAAGCTTGCAGGATCGTCAAGAGTTGGCTGATCTCTGGAAAATTCCTGTCCAGAGCCTTCCTGATAAACGGGGTTTAGCTTATCCCGATATCATTGAAGGCATTATTCAGGGTAAGATCAAAGCCTTGTGGATTATGGGGACCAATCCTTTTGTTTCCTATCCCAACCAGCAATTACTCAAAGACGCTATTTCGCGGTTGGATTTTCTGGTCGTACAGGATGGTTTTCATCCGACCCCAACCACGCAACTGGCGGATCTGGTTTTGCCAGCGGCTATGTGGGGAGAAAAAGAGGGGACTTATACGAATTCCGAGCGCCGCGTGAGTAAAGTGAACCAAGCTGTCAAACCACCAGGGCAGGCAAAAACTGACTTTCAGATATTTTTGGAAGTCGCCAAACGATTGGGTTGTTATGAAAAGCTTTTTCCCCATTGGGTCAGTCCACGGGATGCCTTTGAAGAATGGAAAAAAGTTTCAGCCGGACGACTATGCGATTATTCGAACATGACCTACGAGGCAATCGAGGCCAGTGGCGGCTTGCAGTGGGGCGGCGAGCGTCTTTACACAGACGGTTTGTTTTCCAGCCCTGACGGCAAAGCCAAGCTTTGGGCGGTCAGTGGGTGTGCAGCTCCCGAAATGCCCAATGAGAAGTATCCCTTTTTGCTTAACACGGGACGAACGGTTGAGCATTGGCACACACGGACCAAGACGGCGCGTATTGATGTGCTCGAAAAAATGTCACCGGAAGCGTGGCTTGAGATCAATCCAATTGATGCCCACAAGCTTCGGTTGAATCAATATGATTCCGTGCGCGTGGTCTCCCAACGTGGATCTATCGAAAAAATTGCTGTGCGCATCACAGCAATCGTACCGCCGGGACATGTATTTATTCCGTTTCATTATGCTGAAGCTTGCGCAAATAATCTGACGGTTTCGGATTGTGATCCGATTTCACGCGAACCAAATTACAAACAGTGTGCCGTCAAAGTTGAACGGTTAGGTTTGATCGAATGAGAGGTTGGGTATGATTAAAAAACAAAAACTCGTTGTTATTGGCAATGGCATGGCTGGGGCTCGGGTGGTCGAGGAAATTTTGCAACGATCACCAGACGCTTTTGAGATCACCATGCTGGGTGCTGAGCCTTACGGCAATTACAACCGCATTTTACTCTCGAATGTTTTGAATGGTTCACAACAGGCGAGTGATATTTTCATCAATCCACTGGCCTGGTACAAAAAAAATGGTGTGACGCTGCATGCCGGAGTCAAGGCTCTGCGTATCGATCGCGTTCGCCATGTTGTGATCGGGCAGGTCCTGTCTCGCGAGGCTGTTCCTTATGCCGCCGTGGACGAGGCCAAGGGCGAACTTGTCGAAGTTCCCTACGATAAAGTGATTATTGCGACTGGCTCACGCCCCTTTGTGCCGCCGATTGATGGCTTTACTGGCGCAGGTGGGTTTCTTTTTCGCACGCTTGATGAGTCGGCACGCATTGCTGATTATGCCAAATCGTGTGCAAAGGCTGTCGTGATTGGTGGCGGCTTGCTAGGCCTCGAAGCTGCACGCGGGCTTATGACTCACGGCGTGCAGGTTACAGTCATAGAAGCGGCTCCTTGGCTGATGAAGCTGCAGCTTGATGCTGAGGCGGGACAGGTTTTGCAATCGACGATGGAAGCGATGGGCGTGTCAGTCTTGTGTGGAAAAATTAGTCAGCAGATTGTGCGACACGATGGGCGCATTAAAAAAATTCTTTTTCAGGATGGATCGGAAATTGAAACTGACATGGTCGTCATCAGTACGGGGATTCGTCCAATTACTGAAATTGCCAAGGCCTCAGGACTGGATGTTGGGCGCGGTATTACGTGTAACGATCAAATGCAGACCAGCGATTCTCTTATCTTTGCGCTTGGCGAATGCGTTGAGCACCGTGGGCAAATTTACGGTTTGGTTGAACCTATTTGGGAGCAGGCGCGCGTGCTGGCCGATAGTCTGTCTCAGAAAAATCCGGATGCTCGCTACCTTGGTTCTGGCAAAAGCTGTACTAAACTTAAAGTGATGGGAGTCGAGCTCATTTCGATGGGTGAGACGATGCCTGCCAGTCCTCAAGATGAAGTTATCAACTATGTTGAGCCATCACGTGGTGTTTATAAAAAGATGATCATTCGTAATGGGAAATTAGTCGGCGTTATTTTGCTTGGCGAAACGGATACCGCTGGTGTTTTGACTCAATATTTTGTTGGGGAGACACTCGTGCCGGAGCGCAGAGCCGATTTGCTCTTTGGCAGTGCAACGGGTGCGCCCATTCTTTCAGTTTTTGATCTTCCCGATCACGCGCAGATTTGCAATTGCAATGGTGTGACCAAGGGGCAAATCAAGGAGGCGATTCTCGTTGGGAAATGTAAGTCTGTCTCAAAAATTGGTGCCTGTACCAAGGCGGGGGCTGGCTGCGGCAGTTGCAAAAAACTCATTACACAATTTTTGGAAGTTTATGCAGGGGAAGCCGTGGACGATCCCTTTGAGAACCGCTACGTTCCGGGTGTGGCCATGGCCAAACCTGAGTTGGTGGCGGCGATCAAAGAAAAAAATCTCAAGTCAGTGAGTGCAGTTTTTAAAGCTTTGGCTGACGGCAAGGAACAGGCGGAAAGTAAAGCGGGGCTGGCTTCACTTTTGCGTTCGATTTGGCATGGTGAATACGATGACGAGCGAGATGCTCGCTTTATTAACGATCGCGTGCATGCCAATATTCAAAAGAATGGGACATTCTCTGTTATTCCTCGCATCTATGGCGGTGTGACGACAGCCGACGAACTCATTCGCATCGGGGACGTCGCTAAAAAATATGATGTGCCCATGGTTAAAATTACTGGTGGGCAACGCATCGATTTGTTGGGAGTAAAAAAAGAGGATCTGCCAAAAATGTGGAAAGATTTAGGCATGCCCAGTGGGCACGCTTACACCAAATCAGTGCGCACGGTGAAAAGTTGTGTAGGGACAGATTTTTGTCGTTTCGGTTTGGGTGATGCTATCAAGCTGGCTCAAGAAATCGAATTTTTATTTCAAGGGATAGAGTCGCCACACAAAATCAAAATGGCCGTGGCGGGTTGCCCGCGCAATTGTTCAGAAGCTTACGTAAAAGATGTTGGGGTCGTTGCTATTGAAGGCGGCCTTTGGGAAATCTATGTGGGTGGGGCCGCAGGCGCTACTGTACGCAAAGGGGATTTGCTCATCACAACGTCTAGTCATGCTGAGACCATTTTGCATGCGGGACGGTTCATTCAATATTACCGTGAGCAGGCCAAATACTTGGAGCGGACTTATGATTTTGTTGGGCGAATTGGCATCGACAAGCTTCGCTCAATTCTCGTTGAGGATGAGCTTGGCATGGCTAAACGTTTAGACGAGGAAATGAAAAAAGCGATTGCGGCCTATCAGGATCCTTGGTTGGAAGCGGAGCTTCCCGTTTATCCATCGCAATTTGAAGGGCCAGAATTGGTGCGCGTCTTAGAGGAGGCTTTTAACAATGGCTAATCAATATTTAAAAGAAACGGCGCAAAAACAAAGTGCTGTGTGTTTGGGTCCGATTGATAAAATTTCGCCAGGACATGGGGTTTGTTTTATCGTTGAGGAAAAGGAGATAGCTGTTTTCCGTTCGCACGGAGGGGGCTTCTCGGCCATCAGTAATCGCTGTCCTCATCGCAATGGCCCTTTGTGCGATGGCCTAGCCGATGAGCACCGTGTCATTTGCCCCTATCACAGCCATAAATTTGATTTGCACAGTGGCGCTGGCAGTGAGGCTACCGAAAAAGTTACAGCCTACCGAGTTTGGGAAGAGGGCGGCGAGCTTTGGCTGCAGGTGTGAGTTTATCCTCTCACGCGGCTAAGCTTTTTTTGATGACAGAAATTTCTTTTTCCAGGTAGTCGAGTCTGGTTTCTTCACTGGCTTTTTTTGCGATGACTTCGCGCAGTAAGCGATTCAATAAAGTTTGGTAAGGGGCACCACTTTTTGCCGCAGTTTTTCGGAGATGAGAAAGAATGTCTGAATCGACATTGATCGTGATCTTGATTTTTTTAGTCTTGAGTATTTTTGTTCGTAAACTCTGCGTTGCTTTTTTCTCTGTCTTCAACTCACTTAATTTTGGTTGTTTCATATAATCTCCTAAATTTACGCCACTCTGCCGAGCCAATAATCCGTATTTTAGAGCCTCTTATGGTAAATCTGGAAGTCAAGATTCTTCCTGATGTGGTTTTACCAATCCAGTAAAACCGTTTTTCTGATTTCGAATGGGCATTATCTGTCAATTGTAAGCCTCGTTGATCCATGAATGATTCTATGGCTTCTAGGAACGTGACACGATGTTTTTTGATGTTGTCCTGTTCCTTCTCGTCGTCCCATTCAAAGTCCATGGCCCAGTTTGCCATATCGAACCATACTTATCCATATAAATATAGATAAGAGACATTTATCCCCGCAGCAATTGCGGCAGGCGGTCGAAGTCAGAGTCTAACGTCACCAAAACAAGATTGTGTTGAATGGTGATGGCTGCAATCCAAATGTCGTTGGTTGGAATTGGCGTTCCCTGTTTTTTGAGCTGATTAAAGATGTGGGCGTAGTGGTGAGTCGTTTGTTCGTCAGCATAAAACGTGCTGACGCGAGTTGACTGCAAGAAGCGATTGAGATTTCGCTCATTTTTTGTGGCTTGATTTCCGCCAGCAAAACCCGCCCTGAGTTCTGCCAGCACGACAAAAGGAAAGATGATTTCTTCGGCTTGTTGGATGAGTTTAACAATGTGTGAATTGTTTTGGCAAAGAGCTTTGTAAGCGTTGGTGTCGAGCGCGATTCTCATTTCCAGAGGCCCTTGTCGACTTTACGCTGCAGCTTCGTGATTTCGTCAAACGCGGGATCATCTGTCCATGTGCCAATGACAAAATCGAGATCATGATGAAGGATGACTTCGTCCGATAAGCCAGCTCCACGTTTGAGTGAGTCCAGAAGTGTTTCATTCAGGCTTTTGCCAACAGCTTTGGCTTTTTGCCTCAGAAATTTGTCGACTTGACTCGGGATATTGCGAATCGTGTATTGGCGTAGGCTAGTCATGCCTGCATTGTATACTAATAATGTAGGCAAAGTAAAGGATCTCTTTATAGCGGCAATTTCTTCTTCTCCAACCATTCCTTAATCTTTTTCTCGTGCCCATTGTCTGTTGGCACCACTCCAAATAGAGTAAAAAGATCTGCTTTTACTTTTTTAAATTGTATTGTATGATACCATACAATGAATTGGTTCGAAATTCTTGGTTTAGCAGAAAATTTTGAATGGGATGGCGGCAATAGCCTCAAGAGTTCCAAAAAACACAACGTCAGTTGTGAAGAAGCTGAGCAAGTGTTTTTCAATCGTCCGCTCTTGTTGATTGACGATTTGCCTCACTCCAAAAGCGAACCAAGAGCTAAGGTCTTCGGCATCAGCAATGATGGGCGGCTGTTAACGGTTAGCTTTACCATGCGCAAAGAGAACATTCGGGTTATTTCTGCTCGCCCGATGAATCGAAAGGAGAAAAAAGTCTATGAAAAACAAGGTTAACAAAAAGTATGTCCCACTAGAATCGTCACGCAGCACAGACCACATGGATTTGAATCACGCAGTTTCTGCCCCTGCAATGCCTCGGCTAAAACCTTCAACGGTTACCGTGAATTTGCGTATGCCACTCGATATGGTCAACGCGCTCAAAACCCAAGCGAACAAACAAGACGTGCCTTACCAAAGTTTTATGAAAATGCTTTTGGCCAGGGCATTGAATATCAAAATAGCTTAATGGGTTGCCGCTTTACCTTGAAACTTTTTGATTCTTGGTTTTGCAGAAAGTGTGTCTGATCTGGGTCTTTTTTGTTGTTTTTCGTAAATTGAGAGGAAGTTTTTGCCTAGTTGGTAATTTTGGAGGGATATCTAAAGCCATTTTTATTCCTGGTTGCTTGATATGCGCTTCTTCTCCAACCATTCCTTAATTTTTTTCTCATGCCCATTTTCCGTCGGCATGTAATAAACATGGTCTTTGATTTCATCGGGCAGGTGTTGCTGCTGGACGACATTGCCTTCATAGCTGTGCGCATATTTATAGCCGTCACCATAGCCAATAGTTTTCATTAGCTGAGTGGGTGCGTTGCGCAAGTGGAGCGGGACTTCGAGAGGCCCATAGTTTTTGACGTCAGCCAAAGCCATTTGATAACCAGCATAACTCGAATTACTTTTTGGAGAACCAGCTAGATACGTCGCACAATGAGCGAGTGGAATCCAGCCTTCTGGCATGCCGACAAAATCAAACGCCTGCATACAGGCGACGGCGACTTGAATGGCGCCAGGGTTGGCCAGACCCACATCTTCACTGGCAAAGATGACCATGCGGCGCGCAATGAAGAGCCCCTCTTCACCGCCGTCGAGCATGCGGGCGAGATAGTACAATGCGGCATCCGGATCAGATCCGCGCAGACTTTTGATGAAAGCAGAGATCACATTATAATGATGTTCGGCATTCTTGTCGTAGGCGGAGGCTTTGCGGGTGATGTGTTCTTTGGCAGCTTCAAGTGTGATCTGCGTTTGGGCGGCAAAAATCGAAAAAAGATCTTCGAGTACGCCCAGCAAGTAGCGCGCATCACCGTAGGAATTGGCGACCAAATAATCTCTCGCCGCGGGACTTAAAAAATCAGTGTTGTGTTCAGTTTTTTCCAAGGCGCGCTTGATGATGTTATCTAAGTCGACTTCGGTCAGGGCGTTAAAGACCATGACACGGCAACGCGACAACAGCGCACCGATGACTTCAAAGCTGGGGTTCTCGGTGGTCGCCCCAATGAGGGTAATTGTGCCGTCTTCGACGTGTGGGAGCAGGACATCTTGTTGGGCTTTGTTGAAGCGGTGAATCTCATCTAAAAATAAAATCGTGCGGCGGCCATGAAAGTTAGTCTGCCGCGCTTTGTCGATGACTTCTTTGACGTCTTTAAGATGAGCCGTCACAGCGCTGAGGTTAATAAAGCTATGTTGGGTGCCTCTGGCAATCAGCCTAGCGAGAGTTGTTTTTCCGACTCCTGGGGGCCCCCAAAATATCATGGATGGAATTTTTTCCTGGGCGATGAGGGTGTTTAAAAGTTTGCCAGGTCCAATAAGATGTGTTTGCCCGGCGAATTCATCTAGGGTAGTGGGTCTTAACCTCTCAGCTAGCGGCTGAGCTAATTTTGGGGCTGAATCAAATAAATCCACTCGAATTGGCTACCGATTAGGCCAGAAAAAAGCAAATGAGATAACGGTGTTAGTCGTGTAAATAGTCAATTATTATAATTAACTAGGTCATTTTTGAGTGAGGGAAGCCCTGTTTTGGAAAAGGCTTGTGCATCAGGGCAATTTCAATTAAAGGTCAGGCCGAATTTTTCTTTTGATTGAGGAGTTTTATGGCTGTTGTTATTCGTTTATCGCGTCACGGAAAAAAAGGCGAACCCCAGTACCGCGTTGTGGCGGCTGATGAAGACTACAAGCGTGATGGGCGTTATCTGGAAGTTATTGGAACGTATAATCC
>Ga0209824_10000984_pt1 | contig 17030 bp, 11 predicted proteins | sample VDWuncwatermetaG_FD_184124 | JGI IMG/M metagenome (GOLD analysis project Ga0209824, IMG submission 184124) | Wastewater microbial communities from Netherlands to study Microbial Dark Matter (Phase II) - VDW unchlorinated drinking water (SPAdes)... ... | reverse complement strand
CTCCCGCGTCAGCATCGGCCTCGCCCTCGCCTCCCTCGGCGGCGCCGCCGCCTGGTACACCTCCGCCTGGGCGGTCGCCGTCCTCGGCGGCTTCCTGACTCCGTTCCTTTCCGTCCCGGCGCTCGTTCTGGCCGGCGCCTGGATCACCCTCGGCGCCCTCGCCGGCTTCGCCGCCTTCTCCGTGGACACCTGGAAAGGCTTCCCCGCGAACCTGAAGAACAGCTCCCTCTCCGCCGGCGCCATGACCTTCCGCTTCTGGGCCCGCTTCGGCCTGATCTTCGACTCCGTCCTGCGCGGCGGCTCGACGGATGAGGCCATGAAGAAGGAGCTGTCCGCGAACCTCCTCAAGTATCCCTTCATCGCCTGGCTCTTCGTCCTCGCCGGCTACGTGATGTCTCCGATCGCGTTCGTCCTCGGCGCCGCGTACCGCGTCGTCGCCACCCCGCTGCTCGCCGCCTTCCGCGGCGCGCGCGAGGTCATCGTCGGCTTCCTCCCGTGGATGGGCCGCGTGTTCCGCTTCCTCGGCCGTCTTATCGTTCGCATTTTCCCCTTTATCGGAGGCTTCATCGTCGGCGCGTTCAAGACCGCGTTCTTCGGCGCCGCCGCGGGCGCGGCGATCCTCGCCGGCCCGATCGGGCGCGACGCCTTCGGCACCGATTACAAGGCCGCGACCGTGCCCGGCTGGATCGCCTTCCGCCTGACGCAGCTGGCCGCTCTCGCCGCGATCCTCGTCACCGGCGCGGTCGGCGCCGTCATCGGCCTGATCTCGAGCCCCGTGCATATCGTGATGGGCGCCCTCGAGCTCGCCTTCCGCTGGGCCGACGTCAGCTTCAAGAGCGAGCAGTTCTTCAAGCTGTGGATGCGCGCGGTCAAGAACGACGCAGGCTTCACCGTTCTGCTCGACCGCGGCTTCCCGCTCGCGGAGAATAACCTCGGTCTCGCGACGCGCCTGACCCGCGTGCTCAACGCAACCGCGATCTCCCTCTACACCGCGCTCTTCCTTCCGTTCCTCTCGATCGCGACCATCGTCCGCGCGAGCCTCGCGGCGCACCGCGGCGACGCCCTCTCGAGCCCGAACGGCACCGACCGCAAGGACGAGACGGGCGCCGAAGCGCCGACGGCCACGCGCCCCGGCCTGGTGCTTCCCACGATCCTCGGCCTGATCGGCGCCGCCGCCGGCGTCCTCGCGGGCGGCTGGCTGCTCATCGCGCCTCTCGCCTTGGCCGACTTCGGAATGCTCGCGCTCGCCGGCCTGCTCGGCGCCGGCCTCGGTCTCGCGCTGAGCCAGCCCCAGGCGTGGAAGGGCTGGCTCTCCGGCATCGCCGCCGACGGCGGCCAGGCCGCCAAGCAGTCCATGGGCGGCTGGCTCGACGCCGGCGGACGCACCGCCGCCGCCCTGCGCGGCGACTCCGTCCCCCGCGCGTCCGAGCCCTTGATCGCGCTCGCGATTCCCTCCGTGCTCGGGGCGATCGCCGCCATCCTGTCGGCGCTCCAGGGCGGCCTGCACGGCTTCCTCATCAAGCCCGTCAACGCGGCGTGGGCCGGCTTCATGACCGTGATCACGCAGTTCCTCCCCGCGCTCAAGCGCTTCTTCAACTGGGCCCTCGAGGTCCTCAAGAACATCGTGCCGTTCGTCGCCGGCTTCATCATCGGGACCGTCCGGGGCTTGTTCATGTCCGCCTGGTGGCTGGCCGTCGGCGTCTTCCGCCCCGCCGGAGAAATCGTCGAGCGCGAGGAGGCCCTGCGCGCCAAGCCCTCCGAGGCCCAGATCGGGGCCGGCATCCTGCTCGGCCTGACCCTCGTCGTCCCGGCGGCCGCCGCGTTCGTCGGCGCCTTCGCCGCCGGCGCGGTCGTCGGCATCCCCCTGGCGCTCACCCGCGGCGTCGCGCTCGGCGTGCGCTGGGCCGGCACGGGCGACAAGTCCGAGGCATATTTCAAGAATTGGGAACGACGCGCTCTTCCCGCCGCGATGAAGAAGGCGGAAGGCGTGGCCGAGCTGAAGCTCGAGGCCGAAGGGGCCGAAATGCCGATCTGGCGCCTGTACGTGCGCTCGGCGAGCCTGCTGCTCGCCGCGATTCCCACCGCGATCGCGCTCGTCGCCTCCGGCGCGGCCGCCTTTGTCCGCAGCCTGCGCGACGCGAAGAACACGGAGTCGAAGCCCGAAGCCGAGCCGGCCTCGTCGGACGAACCGTCGGCCAAGCCCATCGAGAAGGCCGAGCCGGCGCCGTCAGGTAAATCGCCTGTCTGGATCCCGGCGCTGCTCGGGGCGATCGGCCTCGGCGCCGGCGTCGCCGTCGCGTTCCTCTCCGGACCCGCCTGGCTCGCGGGCCTCGCCGGCTGGAAGCTTTGGCTTCTCGGCGCGGCGGTGTACGCCGGCGTCCCGCTTGGAGCGTCGTCGGTCGGCCTCGCGCTTTCGCAGCCGGTTTTCTACCAGCGCCTGATCCCCAGCGCCGTCGAGAACGCGTCAGGCGGCTTCAGCCGCTCGCTCGGCTACTGGACCGCGGCCGGAAGAGCCGTGAGATTAGCCCCCCTGTACGCTATCATCGGCGGCGCCATAGGCGCCGTCTGGGGCGCGGCCGGCGCGGTGTTCGGCATCGCCGCCGCTGGCGCCATCGCCGCCTACGACGGCGCGCGTCAGGTCGTCTACGAAATCCTTCCCTTCCTGCGCACCGCCTTCGAGACCGCGATGAAGGTCCTGCGCCGCGTCGTGCCCTTCGTGTTCGGCCTGTTCGCCGGGCTCGTCTCGGGCGTGGTCGGCTCGGCCGCCTTCGGCGCGCTGCTCCTCGGCCGCCCTTACTTCAAGCACGTGGTCGCCGACGACTTCAAGCACGAGGGCGCCGCGGGCTTCCTCGGCAACCTGCTGCTGAAGGCCGTGGGGCTCGTGCTCGGCCTGATCTTCGGCCTGGTCGGCGTCGTCGCGGGCGTGCTCGCGGCGTCGCCGTACGCGCTGACCGCGTCGATCTCGCTCGCCTTCCGCTTCGCCGACATCGGCGGGCCGGTCGAGAAGTACTTCGACCATTGGACGTACGGCGCCCTTCGCTCCGAGATGGTGCGGCTCAACCAGCTCACGAGCCGCTTCCAGTTCCCCGAAGGCGAGGCCGCGCTCTCCGACGGCTGGATCCGCATGGCCAACATCCTTCCCGCCACCTTCGCCGCGGCGTTCGCGGCGACGATCGCGGGCTGGGTCGGCTACTTCCGCAGCCTCGTCGTCGCCTACCGCTCGGCCAAGAGCGGCGGCCCGATCCCGGAGCCGGTCGTCGACAAAGAAGCCAACCGGCGCTGGGAGCGCACCTGGCGCTCGTCGAAGAAGACGGCCCTCTCCTTCTTCGCCTGGGGCGTCGCGGGGGCCGTGATCGGCCTAGTCCTCATGCTCGCGACCTCGTGGACGCCGCTCGGCCTCGCCGGCTGGCTCCTCGTGGGTGCGTTGGCGGGAGCGGGCGTGCTCGGAGCGCTGGCGCTCGGCGGGCTCATCGCGACCCTGGCGCTGATCTACTGGATCGACGGCCAGTTGCGCTGACGCGGTGTACGTCTTCGGCCACGCCGGCCTGACGATCGCGGCCGCGCGCTCTCTCGACCGCGGCGTGGATCTGCGCTGGGCCGCGCTCCTGGCGCTCGCCCCCGACCTGCTCGACAAGCCGGTACGGTATCTGTTCCCAGAGATCGTCAACTACAATACCCGGGGCTTCGGGCACACGCTGCTCTTCTCGCTGTTCGTTCTGGCGGCGGCCCTGATCTGGACGAGGCGGCCGCGGACGGCCTTCGCGCTATGGGCCTGCTACGCCGGCCACTTCCTGTTCGACAGCATGTGGCGCGGCGAGAACCCCGTGATCCTGCTCTGGCCCCTGCTCGGTGATTTCCCGCCCTACGTCCGTGGAAACATCGTCAGCCTGCTCACGCTCAGCAACGTCCTCTGCGAGCTCGCCGGCCTGTACGCCGTTCACCGCCTCGGCCTGTTCAACCGCCCCCGCCTGACCGCCCTCCTGAAGACCGGCCGCCTCGCCTGATCGTCAACTGTTTCCGGAAACAGTCTTTATCGGGTGTCAGGCCTTCCACTATTCCACTTTGCCGGCCTAAGTGGAATAGTGGAAGGCCTGACACCTACTTGATGTAGTCCTCGAGGTGTCGGAGGCGGAAGTCGGCGTCGCGCTGCTGCTTCGGGGGCGAGAGGACGATCTTCATGTCGCCGTTCTTCTCGTTCCAGATCGAGGTGCCGCCGAGGCCTTTCATGTCGCCAAGCTCGAAGGTCAGGGTGAACGGCGCGGTCTTGCCAGTCGCGCGGCGCTTGGCCACGCAGCGAGCGAGGAGATCGAAGAAGGCCCCGTCGCCGTAGGCCGACAGCAGGGGGGCCCACTGCTCGTCGGCGACGACAAGCTTGAAGCCGGCGGGCCAGTTCGGGTCGAGCGTCATCATGGCGAGGCGCTCGCGGCCCATCGAGGTCAGGCGCGCCGCGAGGACGCGCTCGCCCGCGGCGAAGCTTTCAAGCGCCGCTCGCTTTCCGGATTCGACGCCGCGGGACATCTTGCCGCGCTTGCGCTCATCGAGCTGCTCGAAGGAACGGGCGATCATCTCGACGCCCAGATCCCCCGCCTTGCGGCCGCGGTCCACGGTCAGCCGGTCGAGCTCCTCGGCGGCGAGCATGAGCTGGATCGTGGCGAGGTTGAGCTCGCGGCGGATGAGCTCGGCCGCCCAGGAGGTCATCTCCGCCACCGCGCGCGCGGCCGCACCCCGGAACTCGTCGCCGAGCGCCGCGGTCAGCTCGGCGTTCAGGCGCTGGGTGATGAAAGCGCGCATCTGCTCGGCGCTGGAGCCCTCGGGAGGCAGAAGGCCCTCGAGGTTGGCGCCGAAGCGGGCGCGCAGGGCGTCGGCGGCGGAGGCCGGCATGGAGCCGAACACAGCGGAGGCGATCTGGCCGCGATCGTAGGTGCCTGCGGCGACGAGCTGATTGATCGCCGGCTCGAGGCGACGGTCCAGCTCCTCGGTCAGGCGCTGCTGGCCCATCTCGATGAGCCGGCCGGCGACCATCTCGGAGGTCACGGCGCCGCCCGGCAGCCCCAGGGAGTCTCCGGCGCGGCGCAGAAGCCAGGGCTCGACCTCGCCGGCCTTGATCGGCGCCAAGGGCGAGAGGCGGCTGTTCAAGGCCCCCATCGCGGCCATGACCACCGCGGCGTTGGTCTGCAAGGTGATCTGCTGGTCGAGGATCGGTATGTCGATGACCTGGCTTCTGGACAGCGACTCCAGCAGCGAGCGCCGGCCGGCCGCGACCGCGATCGCGTTCCAAGACTCCTGGTCGCCGATCAGCCGCAGCAGCTCGACGGCCTGGCCGGCGTTGGCGCGGATGGCGGCGAGAAGCTCCGCGCGTTCGGCGCCGTCGCGCACGCGCGCGAGCACGGCGTCCATGCCGCGGCCGAGCGCGTCCGAGATCGTCTGGCGCAGGCGCTGGTCCATCTCCGAGCCCGGCGGCACGACGCGCAGCAGCGCGTCGCTCAGCAGGCGGCGCTGGGCGTCGGAGAGCGGCAGGGTACCCATGCGCTCGATCAGCGCCGTCGCGGCCTCCGGGCTCAGCCTCGAGAGAGACAGCGAGAGGGCGTTTAAGCCCGCGTCGATCTGCGCCGCCGTCGCCTGGGAATCGATGAGGCGGGAGAGATCGGTCGCGCGCTCGGCGGCCTCGACGCCGTTGGCGATCGCGTTGGTGACGACGCGCGTCGCCTCGGGGAGGAAGGGGCGCAGCGGCTGGCCTTTGACCTCGTACTCTCCCCCGAAGAGGTGGTCCACGGTCAGGCGCGAGTCGCCCCGGCCGCGCTTGGCGTCGAGGCTGATCGTCACGCCGAGCAGGACCGCGTTCGAGTCGAGCTCGGCGTTGCCGAACTTGATGCGGTCGCGCTCGTAGGCGAGGTAGGCCTGGGTGCGGTCGCTGAGCTGGGCGTCGATCTGCAGACGCTGCTTCTCGCGGTTGAACTCGATGCCGTCGCCGCGCTCGCGGCTGTATTGGGCGCGCACCGCGACGGGCACGCGGCGGAAGCTGGTCATCAGGGCGGCCTCGCCCTGGGTCGTGGTCGTGTCTTTGTTGTAGCGCTGGCCGACCGACACGCTGAACTTCGCGTCGTCCATGCCGGGCACGCGGCCCCACAGCGCGGTGGTCCAGTGCGGCGCGTTCTCGAGATTGAAGCCGGGCTTCACCGTGCCGGTTTGCAGGAGCTCCTGGTAGACGCGGTTGCCGATCGGCGAGATGTTCTGCATAGCGCCGCCGAACACGCCGAGGAACAGCTCGTCGCCGGGCAACCGAATACGAAAACCGATCGACTCGTCGACGGCCTGATTGGGTGCTAGGTGCATCAGCTTCGTCAGGCTGGTCACGCTCCAGGCGATGTCCACCGGCCCGCCGAGGTGGTAGGCGCGGCCCATCTGCGCCATGAGGCTCGAGATCACGAGGCCCTGAGCGCGGTAGGCGTCGTCGTAGGTCAGGGATGAGCGGACGCGGTCGAGCTCGGCCTGCGGCGCGCCGAGGGCGCCCGCGAGGTCGACCATGCGGCCGACGCGAGGGTCGGGGCCATCGTTGAAGAAGCGCGCCTTCATGTCCACGTAGGCGACCTGCGCGCGCACGCGGTAGTCGACCCAGGAGTCGGGCTTGCTCTCCCAGCCTTTCGTGAGATTGATGTACGGGCTCGGCGCGATGAGGTTGGTGCGTCCGTCCACGCCGAGCTGCCCGACCTCGAGGCTGAGCTTGGTGCGGGGGTTCGTCACCGTCACGGAGCGCACGGTCTCGTTGCGCACGCGCGCGTCGAAGACGAGCTGGTCGCCGGCCTTCGCCTGCGAGGGATCGAGCGCGGCGGTCCCGTCGAAGATGCCGTCGAGCACGGCGCGCGCGCGGGTGAAGTCCTCGGCCGTCATCGGCTTGCCGTCCTTGCGCTGGATGTCCACGCCGACCGGCACGGCGAGGCCGCTCGCCCGAAGCGCCGCCTCGCGCGCGTCGACGAGCCGCTGACCGTCCGGGGTCAGGAAGCCCTTCGCGTCCACGAAGGTCGTCCAGTCCTGCGGACGGATGAGCCGGATCAGCTCGAGGCGCCGCAGGCGCGTGCGCTCGCCCTCGTGGAGGTCGTCGCGCAGCTGCGCCTTGCGCTCGGGCGACATCTCCATGTACTTGTCGAGCGGGATGCCCCAGCGCTCGAGCAGCTCGGGCGTCAGCGGAGCGGCGGCCGGCCGATTCGCCTGCGGCGTGTCGCGCGGCGCGGCGGGAACGGCGACGGGCTGGGGAACAGCCGCGGACGCGGCGAGGGCCAGTATTAGGAAAGCGGCGAACATGACTCCGTTATTGTAACAACACCACCGGTTATCAGCATGGGCCTCTCGGCCCGACGGGGTAGGCCTGCTTCTTGAGCTTTGTGCGACGGTCTCTTGACGCGCCCTCCCTCGACGGGCTATACTTTATACACGACCTTTTTAGTCGGGATTAAAAGGCCGGGAGACCACCATGTTGACCATCACGCCGAAGGCCGCCGAGAAAATCACCGATTTCCTGAAGACCGAGGAGACCGCGCAGGGCAAGTCTCTGCGCCTGAGCGTCGCCGAGTCGGGCTGCGCCGGCTACGAGTACCGCATCGGCTTCGACGACAAGAAGCCCGCCGACAAGATCCTTCCCCAGACCGGTTTCGACGTCATCGTGGACGCCGACAGCATGAAGTTCATCGCGGACGCGACGATCGACTACGCCGAGGACGAGACGAGCTCCGGCTTCCGCATCAAGAACCCGCTCGAGAAGGGCTCCTGCGGCTGCGGCAAGTCCAAGCAGTTCTGAGGATTAGAACATGATCACTTTGACCGAGCGCGCCGCCAAGAAGATTCAGGCGTTGGCCCTAAAGAAAGGCCTGCCGCCGGTTCTGCGCGTGAAGGTCGGCTCGGGCGGCTGCTCGGGCATGAGCTACGAGTTCGTCGTCGCCGACGACGTCGTGGCGACCGACATCGTGCACGAGGCCTTCGGCGCGAAGGCCGTCGTGGACCCCAAGGCCGACTTCTTCATCGGCGGCTCCCAGGTGGACTACGAGGAGTCGCTCATGAAGTCCGGCTTCACGGTCAAAAACCCGCAGGCCACCTCGTCCTGCTCCTGCGGCAAGTCGTTCTCGACCTGACCCTCAGCGCAGATTCCAGCCGACGAGCAGGGCGCGCTCCGGCAGGCCGGGCGGCGGAAAGGAGCGCAGGTTCGCGTCGTAGTTGAGCGAGCGCAAGGCGCTGAAGGACGAGCCCGGATTGAGAGTGATGCTCTGCGTGCGCACGCCGTAGAGCCAGAACCGGAAGCCCGCCGAGCCGGTGAGCCGCATGTTGCTTGTCCCCTGCTCGACGAAGTATACCCCGACGGCGGTCAGGTTCGCGCCGTTCTTGCTGTAGGTGACGCAGTTGCGCGCCAGCGCGGCGAATGAGGCGCCGGCTGAGGCGGCGATCGAACTCGCCCCCGCGTAGTACAGGTCGTCGTTGACCGTGATCCGGCCCGACGCGCTGGCGCAGGAGCCGGCCGCCCCGCCCGCGACGGCGGTCACGCGCCCGCTCACGACGCCGCGCACCGTGAAGCTGCAGTTGTCGCAGTATAGGATCGCGCCCGAAGCGGGGATGAGCACGGTTGGCCCGTTGACCACCGTGAAGCTGCCCGTCGAGTTGAAGATGATCGTCTGGTCGGCGGTCGCCTTGTAGGTGTAGTGCGCGTCGTAGTAGTTGAAATCGAGCGCCGGCCAGTTCGCCGACGGCGCGTAGTTGAAGACCGTCCCGAGCACGGTGAGGTTTCCCGCGCTGTTGCCGCTGTAGTACAGATCGCCGTCGAGCACCGCGTTGGCCGGGGCCGTGACGTTGCCGCGCACCACCACGGGCCCGCCGTTGAAGCGGACGTTGGCGCCGGTGATGGTGAGGTTCCCGTTGATCCAAAGCCCCGCGTCGTACGCGGCGTTGTTGGCCGAGATCGTGAACGGCCCGTTGGTCATCGTTCCGTACTGGGTCAGGTCGGAGGAGAACTGCACCAGGGCCTCGAGGCGGCGGCGGGCCTGCGGGCTCGCGGGATCGCCGTAGCCGCCGGTCGCCATCAGGTGCACGGTGCGGTTGACCTCGTCGGCCGTGAAGGTCACGGTGGAGAAGCCGCCTTCGTAGAGCGACTCAGGACGCTCGAGCCGGTCCGCGTCGTAGTGCCCGTTGTAGGGGTCCTGGGAAAACTGGCGCATGTAGTCCGTGACGACCGAGTTGGCGTACTGCGACGCGGTCTTCTGCTGCCCCTCCTTCACGGAGGCGCGCAGCGCCTGGGCGGAGTAGCGGTAGAACATGATGCCCATGGGCAGCAGGAACAGCAGCAGCACGAGGGCTCCGGGCAGGGCGAAGCCTCGTTCAGCGGCTCTTGAGCGGAAGCAGAGGCGGATAGACATCGGTCTCCAGGGCATAATCGTTTTTACCGTCCTCGTTTCGGTCCACCGCCAGGGCGAGGCGAATCGAGGTAATGTAGCGGCGTTCGTTGGGCGTGTCGAGCAAGCCGTTGGCGTCGCCCAGGCCGGCCGGCGGCAACGCCGCATCCATCTCGGCCGCGCTGACGACGCCGTCTCCGCTCAGGTCGATCTGCTGACCGAGGACGTTGGCGCGGTTGCCCCAATAGGTGAAGGTGAAGGTGGAGACCTCGGTGAGCAGGTCGCGCCCGCCGCCCCAGGCTCCGCCGTTGATCCGGGTCTCGTAGCGCAGCGCGCGCCCGGCCAGATACACCCGGCCCAGCATGTCCGCCTGGCCGTCGCCGTCCTCGTCGTCGTCCTTGAGGTTGTAGCCGCCCTGCCAGGCCGTCGCGGCGGGAAGCATCGCCTGCACGTCCGAATCGCGGTCCCCGTCCCGGAAGTTGGGCACGCCGTCGCCGTCGGCGTCCGCGTTCCGGTCGTAGGCCGGAGCGTGTTCGATGTCGACGACGAACTCAACATAGGTCGCCGAGGCCACGCGGACCTCGTTGGCGTGAACCAAAGCGTCCTCGAGCCGCGCGAAGGCCTGGCGAGTCTCCTCCTGCGACTGCACCGTGTTCTGGGCGCGGCTGACCGCGATGCCCGTGTACTTGAGCAGCCCGGAGACTCCGATCGAAATGACGCCGAGCACGGCCACGGCCAGCATGAGCTCCGTCAGCGAAGTGCCGCGACGTGATATCGTCATGGGACGGTGAAGAACCAGGAGTCCGTCGAGGTGATCTTGTCCGCGGGATCCGCGGCCCAGTGGCTCGCCGTGATCTGGAGCGTGTGGCCGCTGCCCGAGGGGAACGGCGCGCCGGGAACGTACCGGAGCACGCCGGTTCCGGCGTCGTAATGCGAGCCGATGTTCGAGGCGTCCACGATGACCGCGCCGTCCAAAGTGAGCACGATGCTCGAAGGCACGATGCCGCTCTGTTCGTCGTGCACCCGCACCGACAGCTCCGGCAGGTCGGACCCCGCCATGCCGATGGGGCTCTTGTTGGAGACGGCCGGCGCCGAATTGTCGGTCGCCGGGACCGCGACCGAGAACGACCATGCGGCGCTGACCTTGTAGCCCGCGTAGTCGCCGGCCTCCGCGACCATCGCGTAGGCGCCGGGCGCCAGAACCGGCACGGTGCCGGTCGTCGAGTCTATCCACACGAGCATGCCGCCGGTGAAGCTGAAGCTGACGTCGGCGCCGTTGGCGCGCAGCGAGATCACTTCCGGGCAGATGCCGCTGACCGCCGTGGTCGCCAGACCCGCATCAGCGAGCGCGACCGAGACGTAGGGCGAACGAGTGCCCGTCGCACCCATCGGGGTCTGCCCCGAGGCGGACGGCGGGTTCAGGTCGTAGTGCACCTCGCGCCCGGCGACCGGGGAGGTGTAGCCGTCCTTGGCCGCCTGGACGCGCAGCACGTTGGCGCCCTCCGCCAAGGCCGCGGTGACCGCGGCCGGCGCCGCGGCGAAGGCGCCGGTTCCGTCCGCCATCGCCGTCGCCAGGACTCCGCTCGCGCCCACGTACAGATTCGCGTCGGCGAGCGCGTCCGTCTGCCCCGACACGGCCAGCGGCGAGCCGGCGTCGGCGCGGTAGCGCGTCGTGTCGGCCGGATAGGCCTTGGCGATGGGAAGATTCCATGACGCGATCAGCGGCGCGGACCCGAGGCTGTAAAGATAGCTTCCATTAACGGGCGCGGAGATCAGCATCGGGAGCGCGGCCTCGCTCGACGGGTTCGGATCGCCCGTGAATTGCTCGAGGCTCACGAGCTCGCTGCGGCCGCAGGCCAGCTTCCCGCGCCGATAGACTTCAAAGCGCACGCGCTTGATATGCGTGTCCGGCTGCTCGGCCACGGTCCGGCCGCCGGCCAGGTAGGTATCGAAAAAATCAAGGTCCCCGTTCTGGTCGAAAAAGCGGATGTTGGAGTCGTAGTCGTCGATGCGATCGGCGTTCGCGTCAACGAACTCGACGAGCTCCGAATTATTCCCGTCGCCGTCGGCGTCGGAGGCGTCGCGGCGGAGGAAGACGACCGTGACGCGAAAGCGATCAAAGCGCGCGGCGCCAAGCGTCGTCCGCAGGCCGTTCAGCACCCCCGCGTAAGCGTAGCCGGCCTGCAGGCCGTAGTTCGCCTGCGACGAGTCGGCGTCGAAGACGTGATAGAAATCGATGTTCTTGAGCCGGGCGAAGCCCGTCTGCGCCATGCGTTCGCACGAGGACTTCTGCCGGGCCTTCAGCGAGACGACGGTCGCGCGCTCGATCATCGCGATCAGGGAAATGCCCACGGTCGTCATGATCAGGACCGCCAGGAGCGTTTCCAGGAGCACCGAGCCGCGAGTGTCCATGCCCGATTATGAGTCCGCAGGACGTCCCCCGCCACCAAACTTGCGGCTAATTCTGACGCGGCTAGTACGGGAAGATCTGCTCGAGGGTTTTCTCCTCGAAATCCCCGAGCTTTTTCAGCCCGTTTAGATCCACGCGGTCGCGGTGCCCCAGGACGAAATAGCTCATCGGCTTCGTCTTGAAGCGTCCCGCGAAGGTCTCCAGGTCCTTCTGGCCGTAGCCGAGCACCTGCGCGAAGCGCCGCGGCCGCGGGTCCCCTCCCTCGATGCCCTGCTCCTCCCAGCTTTGCACCGTCGCGGGAATCGAGCGGAACGGCGTCGGATTGACGCGGTAGCCCTCCTCGATCGTGCGCTTGGTTTCGGCGAAGCGCTTCGCCGCGATCGGCGGGCGGCGCAGCAGCTCGGAGAGCAGGGTCACCGCCTCGAGATTCTTATCCGCCTGGCTTCCGACCTGGCCATACACCTCGTTGTCGTCGCCCTTGTAGTCGCCGCGGTTGTAGCCGCCGCCGGCGGAGTAGGCCAGCGAGCGGGCCTCGCGGATTTCCTGGAAGATCACGGCGCCCATTCCGCCGCCGAGATAGCTCCCGTAGAACGCATAGTCCACCGCGTGGTCCGGATCGAGAACCTCATCGGCCGCGAACACGCCGGCCTGGGCCTGCACCATGTCGCGGTGCGCGAAGTAGACCTTCGGGCGCGACGGCCGCTGCAGGCGCAGGGGCGCGCGCGCCGGCGGCGCCTTGAACGCCCCCTCCCCCCCGGCCAGCTTGGCGATGTCGGCGGGAGCGCGGTTGCCGATGTAGGACGTTTTCCGGACGAAGCCGAAGACGCCGCGGATCAGGTCCTGAAGCCGGCCGACCTCCAAGGCGCGCAGCTCCGCGTCGGTCAGCTCATTGAGGACCGAGCCGTCCCGGCCGCGCTTGGCGACCTGGCCCAGCGCGTAGAGCACCGCGGCGGGATCCTTTTTTACGTCCTGATGGGAGCCGATCGCCACGTCCACCGCTTTCTTCAGCGTGTCGGTCGACAGCGCGGGTGAAGCGAAGCGCGCGCGCATCAGCTCCAGCGTCGCCTCTAAATTCGCGTCGAGCCCGCTGAGGAACACGTAGGAGGAATTCTCGCCGCAGCCGTAGGAGACGCTCGAGCCCAGGCGGTACAGCCTGCGCTTGTACTCTTCCGCAGGCATCGCGCCCGCCCCGGCCAGATTGAGCAGGCCCAGAGCGGTGCACAGCTCGCGCTCCTGGCGCAGGCCGCGCTCAAAGGAGAAGGTCAGAGAGAACAGGTCGTTAAACGGGTTGGCCGCCGCGTAGAGCTTGCCCGACGCCAGCGGGCGCAGCGTGTAGTCGCGGTTCTCGACGAGCCAGCGCGGCGTCAGCGGCTCGGCGGGCATGGCCAGAACCTTCGCGGCGAACGCCGACTGGCGTGAGGCGTCGATCGTCAGCTTGGTGAACACCGGCTTGGCGATGCTCGGCAGCTCCGGCTTGCCCTTTCGCCGGAAGGCCGAGATCCGGTTCTCGCCGAGATACTTCACGGCGACGCGCGTCGCGTCCGCCTTCGTCACCCGGCGCAGGCGGTTCAAGCTCTCGACCGTGACGGCCCACGGCTCCTCGCGGATGAACGAGCCGGTCATGCGCGCGACGCGCGACTCGTTCGACTCGAGCTGGGCCTTTTCGCCGACCTCGTAGTTCGTGATGGCGCCTTTCAAGTCGTCCTCGGAGAACTTCCCGGCCTTGGCCGAAGCGACCGCCGCGAGCAGCAGCGCGCGCGCCTCCTCGAGCGTCTGCCCGAGCTTAGGCACCGCGAACGCCTCGAACTCTCCGGCCTCGTTGTAGAATCCCGGGCCCGCGCCGGCGCGCTTCACCTTCTGCGCCAGGTTGAGCTCCAGGTCGATGATGCCCGTGCGCCCGTTGCTCAGCATCAGCCCCAGCACCTGCAGGGCGTCGGCGTCGGCATGGCCGGACGGGACCGTCGGCCAGACGAGCTGGACCATTTCCTCCGCCTCGTACCTGACCTCGACGGCCGCCTCGCCGCGCAGGACGGGCAAGGTCCGCCGGTCGTCGGGCGCCAGCGCCTTCGGCTTCCACGCGCCGAAATGGCGCTCGAGCAGGGTCAGCATCGCCGCCCGGTCGAAATCCCCGGCGAGCGCGATCGCCATGTTCTCGGGAACGTACCAGCGCGCGTAAAACTCGTACATCTTCTTGAGCGACGGGTTCTTGAGGTGCTCGATAGAGCCGAGCGTGGTCCGCCCGTACGGATGCTCGCCGTACAGGCGCCTGTTGATCGCCTCGCCGAGGATGCGCCCGGCGTTGTCGAGCGAGCGGTTCTTCTCCTCGTACACCGTTTCGAGCTCGCCGAGGAACAGGCGGAAGACGGGACGGGCGAAGCGCTCGGCCTCGACCGTCGCCCAGGCCTCGGCCCGGTTCGACGGAAAATTCGAGACGTACACGGTCCGCTCATCAGAGGTGTAGGCGTTCATGCCGTTGACGCCGAGCTGGGCGTACACCTTGCTGAGCTCATTGGGGACGGCGTATTTGGAAGCCTCGATGTTCTCGGCGTCGATTTCCTTATAAATGCGCGCGCGCTCCGCGGGATCGGAGGCGGCGAAGTGCTTCTCGTACAGCGCGAGGATCCGCTCGAGATGCGGCGTCTCCTTCGCGTCGTCGAGCGTGCCCAGCGCGCGCGTGCCCTTGAACAGCATGTGCTCGAGGTAATGGGCCATGCCCGTGCTGTCGGCGGGGTCGTTCTTGGACCCGGCGCGCACCGCGATGTTCGCGGCCACGCGCGGCGCCTGGGTGTTCGGGCTGAGATAGACGGTGAGCCCGTTCGAGAGACGGTGGACCGTCGTCTTCAGCCCGTCGCCGGCCAACGGAATCTCGACGGGCTCCGGGCCCTTGGCGGCGGCGCGGAGGGACGGGCACAGCAGGAGGGCGGCGAGGATGATGTTTTTCATGGGGTTCCGGTTTCGAGCATAGACCTTCAACACCGCCGCGTCAAGCCCGCGCAGGGCCGCGCGGCTGAAGGATTTTAACGCCCGCCTTCTCCGCCGCGGCGAGCATTTCGTCGTTCAGGGGGCAGGCCGCCACGCCGTCCGGGAAGCCCGGGATCTCGGCGAGCTGCTCGATGGACGCGACGAAGTCGTCCCACCGTTCGGGCGGCAGGTCGAGCCGCAGGCCCAGGCAGAGCATGGGCTGCTCGCCGGGCAGGACGAGGTCGAAGAGATAGGCGGCGGTGACCTCGTTCACGCCGCCCAGGGCGACCTCGAGATAGGTTCCCGCCTCGACCGGGATCGGGCCGCGCGGCTCGAGCACCTTAGGCGCGGCGGGCTGATTCGCCTTCCGCGAATCGAAATCCGGAACGCGCCCCGCCGCCAGCGCCGGCAGGTCGGCGCTCGGAATCTCGAACTGAGGCGGGTTGAGGCGCACCGCGGCGCAGCCCAGGCGAATAGCCTCGGAAAAAATCCAGGTCGCGGGGGCGCGGGCCCAGCGAATGTCGATGTCCATGTCCCGCGCCAGCGTCTGCGCCAGGCTCGTGAACGCCGTCATCTCGACGGCGCCGGCCCGGGCCGCGGTCGACAGCGTCAGGAGGCCCTGCTCGGGACGGCCCGCCGGCTCCACGTACAGCGAGGCTTGAGTGAGCAGCTCATAGACGCGTCGGCGCGTCCGGCCGCTTCCCTCCGCCGCCTCGTCGAGCGCCTGCTCGAGCTCGCTCGGCGCCACGCCTAGAGCCGGTACAGCATCCAGTACACGGTCACGCCCGTGACGGACACATACAGCCAGATCGGAAACGCCCACCGCGCCCAGCGGCGATGCTCTTCGAAGCGCTCCTTCGCGGCGAGATAGAGGGAACGAAGGATCACGGGCAGCACCGCGACGGCGAGGATCGTGTGCGTGAGCAGGATCGTGAAGTACACGGTCCGGATGGGACCCTGCTTTTGGAAGCGGACGGACCCGACGTGGAAGTGATAGTACAGGTAGCACGCGAGGAAGACCGTCGAGCACAGGAAGGCCGCGACCATCGTCCAGCGATGCGCCTCGCGCCGCCCCGACTTGATGAAACCCCAGCCCGTCAGAAGAAGCAGCGCGGTCGTCGCGTTGAGGCCCGCGTTCAGCGCCGGGAAGGAGGACAGCTCCAACTAGCCGACCTCCTCGACCTCGACGGACTCGTGCTTGCCGGAGGTCGGCGCCGGGCCGGTGTTGAAGCGCGGCTTGTGCTTGGCGACGAACGAGCCCGCGATGTCCTTGAGCTCCTCCACGTCGGAGATGTCGGCGGAGGCGACGTAGTCGAAGTAGATGTCGGGCGAGACGCCGAAGAGCTGCTCGCGCGTCGGCTCGGCCTTGCTGTCCATGTGCGCGGCGAGCGCCTCGTACACGGAGCCCGTCAGCGCGACGCCGACGAACAGAACCTGCGGCTGCTTATTAGCGTCGAAGGTGACGAATTCATACACGCCGGGCTTGTGCGGGGCATGAGAAGGCAAGGCGTCGGGCTTGAAACGGAAGCAGCGCTCGGACATCGCGATCCGGAATTTTCGGGCGGCCATGGAGGGCTCCTTAAGGCTTCTGCGGCGTGCGCCAGAGCGCGCGGCCGACGAAGAACGGGCCGAGGTTCTGGATGTACTGGGAGGTCTGCACCGTCGGGCGCATCGCCTCGACGAGCTGGGATAGAGGCGTGAGCTCCTTGCCCATCAGGCCGATGACGAAGTCGTTGTCGTTCTTGTCGAGGCCGTGGCAGGCGAGGCGCACGTCGGAGGCGACGCCCAGGTCCCCGAACTGGCGGCCGATGACGCCGTGCTCCTTGAGAATCGGGCCCTGCTCGGCACGGGAGAGGCGGGAGAAGGCGCCGCTGCGGCGCAGCGGATACCAGATCGCCCACGGCGTCGCGGGATCCGTGGCCATTCGGCGCGGGCGATGCAGAAGCCAGTCCTCGAGCTTCGGCTCGTAGCCGATCGAATAGGTGCGCCCGAGCATCGAGAACTCCTGCTTGACCTTCAGGTCCTTGAACGGGCCGGAGGCGAGGTCCCGGCGCAGCTTGGTGACGAGGAGCTCGGGATTCTCGGTCATCGCGAGCACGGCGACGCCGGTCGGGTCGTTGACCTCCTCATACAGGACGCAGTCCACGCCGCAGCCGATGAGGCCGTTGATGAGCGGCTGGGAGTCGCGGCAGCCGCTGAACGCGGTCAGCTGCATATAGAGGCGCCGATCGGAGAACTGCGGCTGGCCGTTCAGCGGTCCGCCTTTCTCGCGCAGATCGAGCGCGGGC
>Ga0209824_10000982_pt1 | contig 17074 bp, 20 predicted proteins | sample VDWuncwatermetaG_FD_184124 | JGI IMG/M metagenome (GOLD analysis project Ga0209824, IMG submission 184124) | Wastewater microbial communities from Netherlands to study Microbial Dark Matter (Phase II) - VDW unchlorinated drinking water (SPAdes)... ... | reverse complement strand
AGCTCCCAAGATTTCCGATGCCAGTGGAAAACCTATCATAATTTGCTAAAGAAAAAGGCCTTAAGCAAATTGCCTAAGGCCTTGATTTCCAATGTTGCGGGGGTTGGATTTGAACCAACGACCTTCGGGTTATGCATACCACCACAGCTTTCGCTGCATGACCGCCACAAGGGCAATCATTTTGGGGTCTGGACTTTCCCTTCACCCTTTCGATAAATCGATTAGGGTGTCTGCCATCAAGTCTCTACACCTTCCTAGTAAACTAGGCTTGGCTCGGGATTACCATGCTAAAGGCTTCCCCGAATTTGACAGATGTTCACATCAAGATTTCTCTCGATGCAGCCCAATGTTGAATAAGATCCCAAGCATCTCGGTATTTAGCTGATACCGGCTTTCGCTGACGCTTGTCCAATTCGACCATGTGAATTTCACTGCCGAATCGTATGAACACTTCTACGGGAAAAACGTAGAATAGATCTTTTGACTCCAAATAAACCAAAGCAAAATCAAAATCAGATAAACCGTACTCGGAGCGTTTCATCACTCTTCGGTTGGTTTTCGTTCGTCTGTTATCAACAACAAAGTTTTGCTTTATTGCATCAAGCCAAGCGGACTTAACCTGAATTTTAACTAGCTGGCCTTGGATATCAAAGATCAAATCGTAGGGAAGACGATCACCAACTGGCTTTGCCACACCCCATTTTCTCTTCATGGCGTGTAACACAGCTGCTTGTTCAGCAAGGTCACCCTTTGATTTTGTGCTCATGGCCTTATCCCAACGCTTTCGAGCCCGACGAGCTACCAGGCTGCTCTACCCCGCGTCAGATGGCGTGGGTATAATCCATTAACCCGCGATGTCAACCTTTTGGGTGAGAACTCTTTTTGTAAAAGCACTTGCAAAAAAACAGTCTAATGCTCCGTCCTCATAGCCACGCCACGGGACTGAATGTACTCTTTGGCCTGCAAAATCGTGTGTTCTCTAAAATGAAAAATACTCGCTGCCAAAACAGCACTCGCATGCCCGTTGACAAAGCCTTCATAAAGATGCTCCAAAGTCCCCACTCCGCCGGAGGCAATCACAGGCACTTTAACTGCATCAGCAATGAGCCGTGTGAGCGGCAAATCGTAACCCGCCTTGGTACCGTCGCGATCCATACTGGTCAGCAGCAACTCACCAGCACCATGCTCTGTCATTTTTAAGGCCCACGCCAGAGCATCAATGCCCGTGGGTTTGCGGCCACCGTGCGTAAAAATTTCGAAACCCGAGGCGATGGATGGATCGGCACTTTTCTTGGCATCAATCGCAACAACAATGCATTGAGAACCAAACTTAAGACTCGCCTCACGCACAAAATCAGGATTGGTCACCGCCGCCGTGTTAATGGAAACTTTGTCGGCGCCCGCATTGAGCAAGTCACGAATATCTTGCAACGTCCGCACGCCGCCGCCCACCGTGACAGGCATAAAAACTTCGCTGGCCGTGCGTTCAATCACATCAAAAATAGAGCGGCGCTCTTCATGACTGGCGGTAATGTCCAAAAATGTTAATTCATCGGCGCCTTCTAAATCGTAGCGTTTGGCGACTTCGACAGGATCACCCGCATCGCGCAAACCGATAAAATTAACGCCTTTGACGACACGACCGTCTTTAACATCTAAGCAAGGAATGATGCGATTTTTAAGCACAGTCAATGGCCTCCGTGACACTGAAGCGATTCTCATAAATAGCTTTACCGGCGATCACGCCATGCAAATCACCAATGGCATTAAGTGCGCGAATATCATCTAGGGATGTAAGTCCGCCCGAGGCGATAACCGGAAAGCCGCACGCCTTCATGGCGGTAATTTGTTCTAAATTCATGCCGGCCAGCATCCCATCTTTGGCAATATCGGTATAAATAACCGATTCGATGGCGCAACCAGAAAAGCGTTTGGCCACATCAATCGCTTTGGTTTGACTGGTCTCATCCCAGCCTTCCGTGGCCACTAAGCCATTTTTGGCATCAAGCCCTAAAATAATTTTACCAGGAAATTTGTGGGCTGCCTCAAAAACCAGATCAGGATTTTTAATAGCCACCGTACCCAAAATACAGAAGCTCACCCCCGCGTCATAATACTTTTGCATGGTTTCCAAAGTACGAATTCCACCACCGATTTCGATGGGGATGTGCGGAAACTTTTTAGCAATGGCCGTGACGTCATCGAAGTGCACAGGCTTGCCTTCAAAAGCCCCATTAAGATCAACCAAGTGAAGCCGCTTGGCGCCTTGTTCAATCCACTGCTGAGCCATGGCGAGAGTCGAATCTGCATAAACCGTCACGGCATCCATGCGTCCTTGTTTGAGCCGCACAGCCTGGTGATTCTTCATGTCGATAGCGGGAATGATGAGCATAGTCTTTACGCCCGGCTCATGAGCCGACCTGTGACAAATTTATGGATAATACTGGAAACCAGCGACTGATAAGGAAGCCCCTCTTCGGCAGCCTTTCTTTTTAAGCGCAGCAAATCGACTTCCGATAAACGGATATTGATACGCGCTTCTTTTTTCATATGAGTCTTTGCTGCGAGCATCGCCTCCGTCATCAATTGCTTTGCATTTTGCACTGGCTTGAGACGGTTTTGATCAAAAGCTTTTAACAATTCATCTTGATCTGCTTCATCATTGGAAACCTTGTTATTTATTTTGCGTGCCATAACTATTTTTTCCTTTCGGTCAAAAAGACTTTTGTCATTTTTCGACTGGGATAAATCGTACGCAAGAAATACCTATCTGCTTTTTCTTCAAAGGGAATCAAATAAGTATAACCTTCTACGTCAACAACAAACACCTTCTGATGTGGATAACGCGAAGGATTAGGATGATCCAAAACAGCCAGCAGGCAGCCTTCACCAATCAAACTAATGATCTCATCAAAGCCGATACCACGATTATCCTTGAGCCATTGATTCTTCTTGGCATCAAATTCGTAATCAGTCGCCATATTGGATTTTATGACTTTGTGTGCCTATTGTCAACAAAACAGCAGGACTTAACTCTATTTTAGACATGAATAAAATAGAGTTAAGTCTAATTTATTCACTTTAATATTCATGCCCCCACAAATGGGTTCGAAACCTTCTCGCGCCCAATTGTTGTCGTCGACCCATGCCCGGCAACGACCAAAGTTTCCCCGGGCAGAATCAAAAGCCGCTCTTTGATTGACGCGATAATCTGATCGTAATCGCCACCCCAAAGATCAGTGCGACCGATCGAGCCCGCAAAAAGGGTATCGCCGGAAAATAATAAATTCACCGTTTTGTCTTCTGACAATTTGAGTCCGTTAAACAGAAAGCACAGTGACCCCGGCGTGTGGCCGGGCGTGTGAATGACTTGCGCCTTCAGGGCACCCGATTCGAGCTCGTCGCCTTGGTTAATATAATGATCGACAGCTCTCACTTCGGGATCCAGTTGCATCCCCAAAAATTCGCCCTGCATGGCCATGTTATCGTACAAAAATTGATCGGCCTTGTGCAGGCAAATAGCCCCGCCCAATTTATCCTTGGTGGCTTTGGTTGCCCCAATGTGATCCAAGTGAGCGTGGGTATGAATGAGGTACTTAACCGTGCAGCCCGTTTTCTGCACTTCACTGATAATTTTTTCAGCATTGTCGCCCGGATCCACAATAATGGCCGTACCGCTGACAGGATCAGCCAGAATCGTACAATTGCACTGAAACGTCCCAACAGGAAATGTCTTGATGAACATCTTGCCTCCAATTCACTTGAGAGATAGAACTTAAACTCACTTGGCCTTTAAACCTGGAACCTTTATGGCTCACGCAAAAATTTATACCAAAACTGGCGATGATGGCACAACGGGGCTTTTCGATGGCTTGCGTGTCCAAAAGGATGACCCTCGTGTTGCTCTTTATGGCGAAGTCGACGAAATCAATGCCTGTGTGGGTCTCGCCACGGCTCAGCTCAAAACCGAAGAAGCGGGCCTCCAAGAAAATCTTTTTGATATTCAACGCGATTTGTTTGCCCTCGGCGCCAGACTCGCCAATCCTCAAGACAAAAAACAAAAAGATAAAGCCGACTTTGGTGAAGATAGAATCGCCCGTTTGGAAACTCAGATCGACGAGATGGATGCCACCCTTAAACCCATGACGAATTTTATTTTACCAGGCGGTTCACCTGCCGCCGCTGCGCTCCATTTGGCCCGTACAGTGTGCCGCAGAGCCGAGCGCACCCTCGTGACTTTTCATCACCACATACCCGTCAACGAAATCTACCTACGCTACCTCAATCGTCTCTCCGATTATCTTTTTGTCGCAGCCCGCTATGCCAATAAACTCGAAGAGACTGATGATATTCCGTGGTAATATTAAATAATACCAATAGGTTAAAAAAATAGTCATCATAAAGTCATATTATATGATAATCTGATTATATGAAAAATAGAGGAACAAAGATAACCGTCACCGAGGGAATGCGGGAATTTTCGGAAATCATTAACCGTGTTTTTTACCGCAGCGAAAACTTTACTTTGACTAAAGGTGGGCGCGAGGTCGCCACTATTCAACCGATTCATGGACAAAGCCATTCAACACTCAAGGATTTAAAAACTCTCCTGAGCTCACTGCCAAAACTCGATGACAGCGAAACGGATTCTTTTGCCAAAGATATTTTGGAAGCTAAAACAAAAATCCCTCTGCCGGAGAATTCATGGGATATGTAATCGATACCAATCTCTTCATCAAAAAAGAAAAAGGTCTCTTAGCCATCGATAGCCTGCTCAACAAAACCAGCAATCAATCCATTGGCATTAGCGTTATCACCGCTTCTGAACTTTTACACGGCGTCCATCGAGCTAAAGAACAAAAAACCCACCTCAAACGATCGGCCTTCGTCGAAGCCATTTTAAGTGAGATCACTCTCTTTCCCTTTGGCATTAAAGAAGCTCGAATCTATGCCCAACTTTGGGCTGACCTTGCCCATGCTGGCATCACATTGGGCGCACATGATGTCATGATAGCCGCCACAGCAATGGCTCTCGGGCATTCCGTTCTCACCCTCGATAAAAAAGATTTTACACGCATTCCTGGCCTGCAAGTTGAATCGATATGAGAATCCGCCTCGACCTCAGCTATGATGGCACCGTTTTTTTAGGCTTTCAGGCTCAACCCGGCGGCAAAACTGTGCAAACAGTTTTGGAAAAAGCCTTGGCCACTGTACTGGGCGACGCTGGTCGTGTGGTTCCCAGTGGCCGCACTGACAAAGGCGTGCATGCTCTTGAGCAGCCTTGCCAACTCGATCTTAAAACACCCAAAGCCATTGAACGCGCGACCAAAGCTGATTTTCTCATCAAACTCAATGCTCTCTTGCCCAGTACGGTCTCCGTACGAAAAATAACGATCGTTAAACCCGAGTGGCATGCGCGCAAAAGTGCCAAGCGCAAAACCTATGTCTACGTAATTCTCATCGCCAGGCAACGCAATCCACTGCTGGAGAATTTGGCTTGGCGCGTGTTTCAACCCCTCGCACTGGCACCCATGCGCAAGGCCGCCAAACTCTTACTCGGCAAACATGACTTCACCGCTTTTTGCGCCTCGGACAGCACGGTGGAAGACAAAACACGCACGCTCCACCAACTGACGCTCAGCACCAAAAATCCCTTTGGTCTTTTGGCTCACCCTGACGACAAATTCGTTGTGTTGACGATAACAGGTTCTGGCTTTTTGAAACACATGGTCCGCAACATCGCTGGCACCTTAGCCGCTGTCGGACTTGGAAAAATAACACCTGCACACATCAAAACGATTCTCGCAAGCCACGATCGCAGCCAAGCTGGCCTCAATGCCCCTCCGCAGGGTCTGTTTTTGCAAAAAGTTGTTTATTAGCGTTTTGAATAACCAGACTAAAAAACACAAAATACCTTTGCCTTCCCTGTCAAATCCGTCAAAATATCGAATCCCTTGGTAATTTAAGGGTTTTCTCATGACTATTGCGCAAAAACTCGGTCGCTACCTGCTCGTCGATGAAATCGCCTCCGGCGGCATGGCCACCGTGTATCGCGGCAAACTTTTGGGTATTGAAGGTTTCGAAAAAGACGTTGCTGTTAAGAAAATTCTGCCTGTGTGGTCGCATAACCGTGAATTTGTCACCATGCTGATTGACGAAGCCAAAGTCCTCGTGCCGCTTCAGCACAACAACATCGTCCAAGTTTTTGAACTTGGCAAAGATGGCGAAGCCTACTTCCTGGTCATGGAATACGTAGACGGGTTTGATTTACGCGCCCTACTCTCTCGTCTCAAAGTCAAGAAGCGTCGCCTACCCTTAACGCTTGCTTGCTACATCATGCAGCAAATTTGCTTGGGTCTTGATTTTGCGCACACACGCAAAAACAACACTGGCAAAGCTTTACAGCTTGTGCACCGCGATATCTCACCGCAAAATATTCTTTTGAGTCGTGAAGGTAATGTTAAAATCACCGACTTTGGGATTGCCAAAGCCATTGGCAGAACCACGGAAACGGCAACAGGCATTCTCAAGGGAAAATTTTCTTACATGTCACCCGAACAAGCCCTTGGCCAGAATATCGATCACAGATCTGATATTTTTGCGTTAGGTGCCTTATTTTACGAAATGATTTTTGGCGAAAAATGTTTTGAAGGTCACAACGATTTGGAAATTCTGGAAAAAGTCAAACACGCTAAAGTGCTATTTACTGATGACACACTATCGAGTCTCGTCTCCATTATTTCGAAAGCCCTCGCCAGAGAGCCTGCCAACCGCTACCAAAGTGCCGCTGACTTGCTGACCGACATCACAGCCTTTGAACACGAACAAACCCTACGGGCAACCGGCATGGATCTTAAATTTTTTTTGGCAGAGTTTTTTACCGAGCACAAACCAGACACGCACTCAGCTTTACCTGAAGCCCACACAGTTCTTCAAAATTCTGATCCTGACCAGACACCCACTCGGCTTGATACCAGGCAGCTCCCTCGCACAGTAATTGAAGACCGTACGCACATAGACGAACGAGTCACGAGACTAATGTCAGAACCGCCAAAGCCCCTGCCCAAAAAAAAGCAGCCAGAGAAAAATAAAAAATGGCCACTGGCTCTCGCGTTTGGCTTATTGAGCCTGCTGATTACTGGTGGCCTTTTCTGGCTCAACAGTCCCCAGACATTACCCGAAAAGCCCAGCCCCAAAGCCCCTACACCCACCAAACTGACAGAGCCAGAACTCACAATCACTCTGCCCATACAACGCCAAGAGGACCAAACAGCCCTCATCAAAAACCCGCCACCACCAGCCACTTTGGAAGCAAGTTATATTGTGAGTGTGAATCCAGCAGAAGCCAAGCTCACCACCATCATCAATGGCAAGGCTCTCACTATCAAAAATAGTGAGCCCATGTCTTTTGCTTTTCTGGGGGAATCCACCAGTCTGAATGTGACAGCTTCTCTCAAAGGCTATAAATCCCAATCGGCAAAGCTCAAGTTTGACAAAGACCACCTACAGACACAATTGACTTTGAATCTCGAAAAGCTACGTTTTGGCACAGTCCGTGTGAATGCCATTCCGTGGGGCAAAGCCACAGTTTCAGGTGGAGGCAGTGGCAGCACGCCAACCTCATTTAGAGTCAGTGTCGGCAAGCAAACCCTGAGAGTCTCTCAGGGCAAAGGGACGAAAAGTCTTTCCACAAGCCTAACAGTAGAAGAAAACAGCACAGTTGTCTGTACGGCTCGGTTTGCCGATAACCGTTTAACTTGTCAGTAAAAGAATTATTTTACTGCGCCCCATAAGAATGGAGTCCAGAAAGCACTAGATTAGCACCCAAAAAAGTGAAGAAAACCGATAGACCTCCAATAATGTTAATAACAGCGGCGGGCCTTCCCATCGTGTCAAAGTAACGCCGTGAGTGTAGGTAGCCCGCAAAAATCATCCAAGTCAGTAGCGCGCAGGTTTCCTTTGGGTCCCAACCCCAGTAACGGCCCCAGGCCGAATAGGCCCAAATAGCCCCCGTAATGAGGAGCAGGGTCATGAAGGGAAAAGCAAAAAGTGTGACTTTGTAGGCAAATTCATCGAGCCAATCGGCCGCTGGTAAAAAAGCGTCAATGCCATCACGATAAAATGTGTAGAGAAGAAAAAAGACACCCACCCCAAAAGCCATCCACAAAATCGCCATTTCGTACATGTTGGAATTGATCGAAACATCATCACTCAAACTGATGTTGTAATAAATGATGGCGAGTAAAAGACCGAAGCTCGCCTGTGCCGTGATCAAGAAAAACTGCAGCATCTTTGACCACATCTTGTTCCCAGCATCCTTCATGGAACCAATAGCGTACAAAATAGCCGCCAAAAAACTCAGGGCTGTCGCCCAAAACATGGCCCCCGCTCCGGGAATCACCACTTGCATGAATTCAACTGTCTTCGCACTCGGATCGATGGGAATTTTGCTGAAATATCCGGCTGCATTCAGCATAGTCTGATTGACTTCATACACACCATTTAAAAAGACACCGGAGCGCCCGACAATGAACAATGCAAAAATAGCTGTCACAGAAAAACCAATAGCCAAAGATTCAATACGGGTTTTGCTTTTGAGCAGATAAGCCAGGCTGATCACACTAGCCGTGATGAAGCCCGGATAAGCCATCGAGGCCATAACCACATGAATTTTAATCCAGTAGCTTTGCAGCGAGGGGACCAATGGCGTTAAGCTTTTATCCGGCACCATGGCCGCTAATCCAAGCCCCGCAAAAGCCAGCGGATACAAAAACGTCGCCAGGAAATAAGTGCGATATTGAAAAATCACCACCGTGGAAACCAAGCCAAGTCCCCAGGTAAAAAATATGAGCGACTCGTAAAGATTGGTCCAGGGCGGACGATCAAAACCGGCCTGTACCCAACGAAGCAAAAGGGCTGATGTGTGTGAGGCAACAATAACAATAGCCAGCACTTTAAAAACTTTTATGAGACGATCATTTTTAGTGATGAGATTAAAAATGAGCACCATCGAAGCTAAAAGGTAGCCGTAAGTCGCCACATTAAAGAGTAAAACACTGTAATAGAGATAATCCATATATTTTCTTCGTCATCCCCGCGCAGGCGGGGATCCAGAAAGTGAGGGATGCACCTGGATTCCCGCCTACGCGAGAATGACGATCATAAATTGCCAAGTTTTAATTCCTCAACCAAGTGGTTGAAGCGCGCTTTGAAGCCCCACGGATTGCGATGAGTCCGCCCAGCCAAAATTAGAGTGTTCCCATCAACAACCGCCCAAACTTTTTGATGACTGGTAAAAAAGGCCCAGAAAATCCCAATCATCATGATGCCGAATCCCCAGAATACCACAGCCGCACCGGCATCTCTTGAAACCTGCAGGCCGGTGACTTCCTGCAATTCAAAATCCTCTTGCATGCCGCTGAAAACCATTTTTTGAGCCGCTTTTGTCCGCAGCTTGTCATCGAGTTCAGGATAATCTTTGAACAAAATCACCTCTTCGATTTTTTTGCCATCGTTGTAAGAAACTCTGAGCGCAGGCCCCAGTGGCATGAGGCCTTCATCAGTTGGAATGCGCGCATCTTCGTTGTAATTCAAAACCGTCAAGGTCGCCCTGCTATTTGGCACAGGGGTCGGATCCGCTTCGGCCACGCGCACAGAAACTTTTTTTCCTGTTTTGTTATCAGTCAGACTCACCAAATAGAATTTTTGCTCATTGGTTTTTTGTTTGCCATAAGTCGCCTGATAAAAGTTAATCCCTTGGTAACTCAGCGGCTTGTTGACCTCAATGACCTCACGTTTGACAGACTTCCCATTTTTATCGAGCACCTCAAGATCACTCATGTAATCTTTTGGGCTCCCGTTGTCGTAAGTAATGACTTTGACACTGTGACACTTAACAGAAAAATCGAGGGTCTTTTTTTTGCGCACCGCATTTTTTACGTAAATTTTGTTAGACGTTTCACCCTCAGTGAGGGACATCTGGCCTTCATAACCATCGATACTTCCCACCACCCCACCAATAAACACAACGATAAGCCCCAGATGCACAATATAAACACCAAAGTGGGCCAAGCGCATTTTGTTCACGACCAGCCGCAAAGCACCACCAACGTCCACACGCTCCGGAGCTTTAAACCATTTTTTCAAACCAGCCACCAACAGCGTCTCAATTTTGTTTAAGTCCGTAATCGGCAATTCTGCCATAACGGGCTGATTGCGCATAGCCATCACACTGAGTTTGCTGTCATCGTGAAAGGCTTTTTTAACATGACGCGGCCACATGTCGATGGAACAACAAATGACGTTCACACCAATCATGGCAATAATGAACACAAACCAGGCTGAATGATAAAGGTCGATAAACCCCAGGTAACCAAAAATGCGCAGCGTCTCGGCACTGTAGGCAAGTTCAAGCTGGCCCTCTTGGGCATTATTGCGCTGAATAATGAACGACCCAATAAGAACGGAGATGGACCCCAAGGTCAAAAGGATGCCGAGGAGTTTAAGGGAACAAAAGAATTTCCAGATTTTTTCGAGCATGAGGGCATCAACCTATCACCTGTATGCAGGCTCCAGTGACGTTAAAACTTAAACACACTTTTGCCCAGAAACACCGCTTTATCACCAAGATCATCGGCTATGCGCAAGAGCTGATTGTACTTGGCGATCCGGTCGGTTCGGCACAGACTGCCCGTCTTTATCTGCCCGGCATCGGTGCCAACCGCTAAATCGGCGATTGTCGTGTCTTCGGTTTCACCGGAGCGATGAGAAATCACGGCTGTAAACCCGGATTTTTGGGCAAGCTTAATAGCCGCGAGCGTTTCACTCAGCGTGCCAATTTGATTCACTTTAATCAAAATGGAATTGGCCGCTTTGGTCTCGATTCCCTTGGTGAGCAGTCGCGTGTTCGTCACAAAAAGATCATCGCCAACGAGTTGCAAGGATTTGCCAAGCTTGGCCGTCAGAGCTTGCCAACCGGCCCAATCATTTTGGTCCAAACCATCTTCAATAGATAGAATCGGATACTTGGCCTTGAGGGCCGCGTAGTACTCAATCATCTCGATACTGGTGCGATTGGGCTGTGGATCGTTTTCTAAATGATAAGCGCCTTTCTTATAAAATTCACTGGAGGCGGCATCGAGAGCAAAAACAATATCTTCCCCTAGGCGATACCCCGCTTTGTCGATAGCTTGCGAAATAACAGCCAAGGCTTCTTCGTTAGAAGCCAAATCGGGGGCAAAACCACCTTCATCGCCAACAGCGGTGTTGAGTTTGCGGCCTTTGAGCACACCTTTGAGCGCGTGAAAAACTTCGGTGCCCGCACGCAGAGCCTCACCAAAAGACTTAAGTCCCACAGGCATGATCATGAATTCTTGAATGTCGACATTATTGTCAGCATGGGCACCCCCATTAATAATATTCATCATGGGGACAGGCAGCGTCACGCCACGAGATCCCGACAAATCCGCAAAATATCGGTAAAGTGGCTTGGCTTCCTGAATAGCACTGGCTTTGGCATAAGCCATGGACACGCCCAAAATGGCATTAGCCCCAAGACGAGACTTATTGGTCGTGCCATCAAGCGCTATTAAAGTTTCATCAAGTTGGGCTTGCTCGGACGCTAAAAAACCTGAAATCTTTTTGGCGATCTCGCCATTTACATGGGCTACGGCTTGCAAGACACCTTTCCCCAAATAGCGTTTGGCGTCGCCATCACGTAGCTCACACGCTTCATGTTCACCCGTTGACGCGCCTGATGGCACCAAGGCCCGGCCCATCACACCAGAATCAAGAGTCAAATCGACTTCCACAGTTGGGTTTCCACGCGAATCCAAAACTTCACGGGCTCTCACTTGGGTAATTTCCACCATTGAAACCTCCAAAATAGATAAGAAAAGTCTCTATGACAGCCTGCGCTGGAGGGTCAACAGGATGTTTGAGAAGGCCCTCTCGGGTTAATGATTTTTGATGGTCGATACAGGGATGTAGAAATCTACCAATTAACAGTTTCCTGAAAAACCCTCACATTTACAAAACGTCCACCATCTTATAGCCTGCTTTAACAAAGCCTAATAAAGGAGCCCCCCATGTTTGGACTAACAGAAGAACACAAGATTTTTCAAAAAACAGTTAAAGATTTTGTCGATAAGGAAATCAGGCCCAACGTAGCCGAATGGGAGGCCGCCGGCAGGACCCCACGCGCGTTTTGGAAAAAATGTGGCGAGCTTGGTTTTTTGGGCATTAATTACCCTGAAGAGTTTGGCGGCATGAATGCCGAATACACTTACACGGCCATCTTTATTCAAGAAATGGGCAAGTGCGGCTCCTGCGGCGTTGCACTCGGTATTTCTGTGCAAACCGACATGGCCACACCGGCTTTGGCCAAACACGGTAATCAGTTTTTAAAAGAAACCTATCTAGCCGCCGCCATCCGCGGGGATATGATTTGTGCTGTTGGCGTCACAGAGCCCGATCATGGCTCAGACGTGGCCGCCATCACCACCAAGGCTGTCAAAAAAGGAAATAGCTGGATCATTAACGGGGCCAAGACGTTCATCACTAATGGCATTCAGGCCGATTTTGTCACCCTCCTGGCACGCACCAACGACAGGCCGGGTTACGCAGGGCTCTCCCTGTTTGTCGTTCCCACCAAGCTCACAGGCTTTTCACGCGGGAAAATTCTCAAAAAAACCTGTTACCAAGCCTCAGACACCGCCGAACTCATTTTACAAAATGTTGAAGTCAGTGAGCAGCACATGATTGGCGAGGAAGGCAAAGGCTTTATTTATCAAATGGAGCAATTTCAATTTGAGCGGCTGGCCGCCTGCCTGCTCTCGCTCGGTGGGCTCAAGCGCGCCTACAAATTAACCAAGCAGTTTATTCAGGAGCGCCAGGCCTTTGGTGTCCCGCTGGCAAAAATGCAAGTCACACGTCATAAAATGGCCCAGATGCTCGCCGAAATTAAGCTTATCGAAAATTCTGTCAATGCCTGCGTCATGAAGGCGAATATGGGAATTGACTTCACCAAAGATGTCAGCATGCTCAAATTAGTCGCGGCCCAATTGCAGCAAAAAATCTTGGAGGAATGCGCGCAAATTCACGGGGGCTGCGGCCTGATGGAAGAGTATGAAGTCGCGCGTTATTTCAGAGACTCCAAACTTTTAGGTATCGGCGGTGGCACCAATGAAATCATGAAAGAAATTATCTGCAAGTACGAAGGCTTGGAATAATGACAGCTTCACTTGCCCCAGCGCTGCCAGAGGGACAACGCGTTGTCATTTCTGAGTTTGCCAATAATCCTTTAGAAGCCATCGAAAAATTTGTCACGTTAGAGCCGATGCCCGCACCCAACCTAACTGATTTAAAATCGAGTGATGTCATCATTGCCATCAAGAGTGCCTCTGTTGGTTGGGTGGATTTACTCATGACCAGCGGACAATATCAGCACATGCCCTCGCCGCCTTATTGCCCTGGCTTAGAGTACAGTGGCATCGTCGTCGGCGTCGGTAAAGATGTCGATTCAAAAAAAATCGCTATTGGTGATCACGTGCTAGTCGATGGTTTGCTGGCGGGACCACGCTCGCTAGGTGAGTATCAAGCCTATGGCGGTTTTGCCTCTTACGCTGTGGCGCCAGCCGAAGCCGTCTTGCCCATCCCGCCAAACTTTTCTTTTGACGAAGCCTGCAACTTACTGGGAAATTATGAAACTGCCGTGCACTGCCTGTTGACTCGCGGCGGGCTGCGCTCTGGCGAAACCGTCTTGATTCATGGCGCCTCTGGCTCCACGGGACTGGCCGCCGTCCATGTGGCCAAACTGCTTGGCGCCACCGTTATTGCCACAGGCCGGTCTGATGAAAAACTCGCCATCGTCAAAGCCCAAGGCGCCGATCATGTGCTCAACTGCAAAAAACTCGATGGCACAACGGGTGTTCGCTCCTTCAAAGCTGAAGTCAAAGAATTAACAGGTGGCCACGGCGTCGATGTCGTTTACGATGGCGTGGGCGGCGACATTTCTTTGGAAAGTCTGCGTTGCGTGGCTTTTGGTGCCCGCTTTTTAATTGTCGGCTGGGCCTCCACACCAGATGTAGCCAAAGGCAAGGGTGAGCGCGGGGCACCTAACGCCAATCAATTGCCCACCAACTTAATCATGATGAAAGGCTTAAACGTCTTGGGTTGCCCAACAGCTATCTCAACAAAAAACGACCCGTCCCTTCGCGCCCCGCGCCTGGCCCAAATCATGCGGTGGGTAACCGAGGGCAAACTCAAACCCTACGTTTCTCACGTGTATCCGCTAGCCGAATTTAAAGAGGCCATGAAGGCCAAATGGGAAGGCAAAATCATTGGCGGGTGTGTGCTCAGGCCGTAGGGGAACATCAATCCTATTTTTGTTCCTTTAAGCCAACATCGGACTAGCGGACTCCAACTTAAATTGAATATGAAGGGCCTTGAAAATACGAAAGAGACTGCTCCACTCCGGATTGCCCCGCTTAGACAACATGCGATGAAGACTTTCTCGCTGCAAATGGGCCTTTTTAGCCAGACGAGTCATGCCATAGGCCTTAGCCACGAGCGCCAAGGCATTTAAAACAAGTTCAGGGTCATTCTCTTCAAAGGCAACTTGCACACAAGCATTAAGATATTCCATGGCTTGAGTTGGATCTTTTTTAAATTCTTTGACCTGTTCCGCTTCATGAGAAACATAAGGCTTACGTTTTTTCATCTGTAGCTCCAATAATCTAAAGCGCATTGATGGGATTGGCTGATATCTGCTTTCTGCGAACCTTTATCACCACCACACAAAAGCACGACTAACGACTTTCCATCGCGTAAATAGTAAACTCGATAACCAGACCCAAAATTGATTTTCAATTCCGACACACCCTGTCCTACGGAACGCGAATTTCCAAAATTTTCATTTTTCATGCGATCCACATAAGCCAAAATGCGAGCAGCTGTTTTATTATCCAAATCACTCAACCACTCAGAAACAGGAACTTTGCCATCAGGCGTTCGGTATCGCCGCAATTCTAGAAAACCTAACATTCTTAAATGTAACTTATAAGTCACATTGCGTCAAGAACCTGTTTTTAAGCTTGTAGTAGCCGAATAGAATTGTCACTATGTATGACCCTTGGGGCAAACGGATTGAAATCACCTGAGATGGCGCCTCTTTGGGAAGCTTAAGCCCCAGATCCACAAACTCAAGCGGGTGCGAGCGATCAATCATGGCCGTCGTATCATGTTGGTCGTAATCAGTAATTTCTGTCAGCTTCCTTTTACTTTTTTTCTTCATAGACGGCCCTTTTTGAAGCCAAGCTCACGCAAAATAGCCTCTGCCACCTGCAGCATCACCGCCGCCTCATTCTTCTGCCACTGCACATGCCCCTTGGGACCCACAATATTGGTGAGTCCCAAAATGATTTGCAGGGGAATTTTAAATTTTTGCGCAACCAAAGCGTAAGCATAACTTTCGAGATGTTCGACATCGTGGTGCTTGGCGAGTTGCAGCGCGCATTTGGCATCACACGTGATTTCTTGCGGAGCATAGACACGGACGAGCGTGGGATCTTTCCCCTCTCCCTGGTCCTCTCCCCAAGGGGCGAGGGGAGAATCCACACACGCATAAAAACCCGGCAGATGCGAAACCATCGACACCGATTTAGCTTGAACAATTGTTCCCACCGGAAAACGTTTAGTGTTAAATGTCCCCGCGGTCCCAATCGCCATAATTTTTTGCGGGCGGTAATCCTCTAAAAAGTGGGTCAACCCAAAGGTTGCAGCCACTGGGCCAATTCCTGCTTGCAAATAAGCAACACCATCTCTAATGACAGCGTGCTTGCGGCCGAGCGAAATCAGAGCTTTGAGCTCAGGCCCGTAGGCAGCGACAACCAGCAACTTAATTTTCTTAAAATTTCCCATGAGTGATCCTGATACCTTAACACCAACTGATCAAGCCCTTATCGACGATGAACGCGTGCGTTACAGCAGATGTTACGCCAGCATCCTGGAAGCCTTGTCCATAAAAACCGACGAGCTCGATGACAACCAAAAACTAGCCCGCGAACTCACCTCGCGCCTCGTGGCCGAGCAGCGCGAAGAAGAAAAACAATTCCTGCTGAGCGATGAAACCGTCGCCCACGGGCTCGTCAAACTGCGCCTGGAAGAAAAAAAGGGCATGCAAGCCTTGCGCGAACAGCCCTATTTTGCCCGGGTCATTTACCAAGAAAAAGGCCGCGAAATCGAATTCAAATTGGGGCTGGCCTCTTACCCGAAAGAACGCATCATCGATTGGCGTAAAGCCCCGATTTCCAAACTTTATTACGACTACGAAGAAGGCGAACCCTACGACGACGAAATTGCCGGCGTTGAACGCAAAGGCGAGATTCGCCTCAAGCGCGCCTACCGCGGCAAGAATGGCAAGCTCACCGCCATTGAACTCAAGGATTCCAGTTTCGTTTTCAGCCGCGAGGCCTGGCACAAACAAAAACGTTTCCAGAACACAACCTTCTCGATCAACGACCGCGAAACGATTCGTAAGCTCCTCGCCTCTGGCGACATGAATGCCTTCTCGCGCATCGAAGGTGACGACGGCTACCTGCCGCAAATTCTATCGCTCCTCACGCCGGAGCAATTCAGTCTCATCAGCTCGGACACCAACAAACCTGTCATCATTCAAGGCAGTGCAGGAACCGGCAAAACCACTGTGGCGTTGCACCGGCTGGCCTGGATGCTTTTTGAAGGCAACTCGAAAGCGCGTGAGGAAACCACGCTCGTGGTCATGTTCAACCGCGTGCTCGCCAACTACGTCAAAAACATTTTGCCGGATTTGGGCATTAAGAATGTCACCATCACGACTTACTTTGATTGGGCCCAGGATATTTTTGCCACAGCCCTTGGCTCACTGATTTCGTTCAATCAGGATGTCCCGAATGACGTCGCCCGTTTTAAGGCCGATCACAAAACTCTCGGTGCCCTCGAAACTTGGCTAGAAAAACGTGACGCCCCCAAAGATCCGCGCGCGGGACTGCTCGAATTTTGGACAACAGATATCATCCGGAATCAACTCAAAAACGCT
>Ga0209824_10000981_pt1 | contig 17075 bp, 13 predicted proteins | sample VDWuncwatermetaG_FD_184124 | JGI IMG/M metagenome (GOLD analysis project Ga0209824, IMG submission 184124) | Wastewater microbial communities from Netherlands to study Microbial Dark Matter (Phase II) - VDW unchlorinated drinking water (SPAdes)... ... | reverse complement strand
ATGGGCTTGGCGAATTCGCCGATGGCGGGGGCGACATTGCGCGTCGCCAGCGGCAATTTTGTCACGGCGCGCCCGCTCGGCGTGGTCGGCGGAGTGGATTTAATGCACACCGGGGTGGTGCGCAAGGTCGATGTGAGCGCGATTCGTGCGCGCTTGGATCAAGGCGAAATGGTGCTGCTGTCGCCGCTGGGGTATTCGCCCACGGGCGAAATTTTCAACCTCACGCTGGAGAATGTGGCGGCGGAAGCGGCGATGGCACTGGGCGCGGAAAAGTTGATTTTTCTGATGGACACGGTCGGCCTCAACGCCAAATCCGGCGGCTTGTTGCGCGAACTGACGGTGGTCGATGCCGAAAAATTGATGGAAAAACCCGCCAAACTTTCTACCGATGCGGGGTTTTATTTGCCCTGGGCAATCAAAGCGTGTAAAAACACGGTGGCGCGCGCGCACCTCATCAGCCGCCATGTGGACGGCGCGCTGCTGCAAGAGTTATTCACGCGCAGCGGTATCGGCAGCATGATTTCCAAAGGCACGTTGCAGCAGTTGCGGGGTGCACGTATCGACGACGTGGGGGCGATTTTGCAGTTGATTGAACCCCTGGAAACCGAAGGTGTGCTGGTGAGGCGCAATCGTGAGCTATTGGAAATGGAGATAGACCGCTTCGCTATGCTCGAACACGACGGCATCAAAATCGGCTGCGCCGCGCTCTATCCGTTTGCGGGCGAAAAGGCCGGGGAACTGGCGTGTTTGGTGGTTCACCATGATTACCGCGATGCCGGATATGGCGATGCTTTGCTGCAACATATCGAGGCTGACGCGAAAAAGCAGGGCTTGAAAAAATTGTTTGTGCTCACCACCCGCACCGCGCATTGGTTCGTCGAGCGCGGTTTCGAGGAAACCGGCGTAGATAAACTGCCGCCGCAAAAGCAGGCACTCTATAATTGGCAGCGCAAGTCGAAAATATTTGTCAAGAAAATTACATAAAAGCGTGAAAAGTGGGAAGTGGGAAGTGGGAAGTGGGAGTGGGTTCGTAGGCTGGCGGTGAGCTTTGCTGCCCCCAGCAGCGGTAAGTGTGATAAGTGAAACATGAAAAGTGAAACGTAAAAACCGCTCACATTTCACCATTCACCATTCACCATTCACTATTCACTATTCACTATTCACCATTCACGCTTCACTATAAAGGAGAATTTGAAATGGCAAGAACCGTTCACTGCGTCAAACTCGGACGTGAAGCCGCAGGCCTGGATTTTCCGACGTATCCGGGCGATCTGGGCAAACGTATTTTTGAAAATGTTTCCAAGGAAGCGTGGGCGGCGTGGATCAAGCACCAGACCATGCTGGTCAACGAAAATCGCCTGAGCCTCGCCGACATCAAGGCGCGCAAATATCTGGCCGAGCAGATGGAAGCGTATTTTTTTGGTGCTGGCGGCGATCAGCCTGCGGGTTACGTGCCGCCGCAAACCTAAATCTAGAAAGCATTCAGCCACGGATTAACACGGATTTTCACGGATAAGAACAAAATCTTTTTTCGTGGTTTTCGGTTTTATCCGTGTTAATCCGTGTTAATCCGTGGCTGAAATTGTTTTTTGAGTTAAATTCCCCACCATGGCCAAACCACCCGTCACCTCGCAATTCCTCAACCGCGAACTGGGGCAGATAGCCTTCAATCAGCGCGTGCTGGCACAGGCGGAGGACAAAGCGAATCCGTTGCTCGAACGCCTCAAATTTTTGTGCATCGTCAGCAGCAATCTGGATGAATTTTTTGAGATCCGCGTTGCCGGCCTCAAAGAGCAAATCGAGCTGAATGCGCGCGGCGTGGGGCCCGACGGTCTGCCGGTGCGCCAGGTGTTCAAACAAGTGGGCGAGCAAACGCACCAGTTGGTCGCGCAACAGTACAAACTCCTCAACCAGGACATTCTGCCGGGGCTGGCGCAGCAAGGGGTACATTTCCTGCGGCGCACCGCCTGGAACGACGCGCAGCGCGAATGGATCAGGCGTTTTTTCTTCAACGAGCTGATGCCGGTGTTGACCCCCATCGGGTTGGACCCTTCGCACCCTTTCCCGCGCGTGCTCAACAAAAGTCTCAACTTTGCGGTCGCGCTGGAAGGCAAGGATGCGTTTGGCCGCAATTCCGGCACCGCCATCGTGCAAGCCCCGCGCGTGTTGCCGCGCTTGATTTTGCTGCCGCCGGAAATCGGCGAGGGCGAATACTGTTTCGTTTTTTTATCGTCGATTTTGCACGCCCATGTCGGCGAACTTTTTTCGGGCATGACGGTATTGGGATGCCACCAGTTCCGCGTCACCCGCAACAGCAATTTGTTCGTCGACGAAGAAGAAGTCAAAAATCTGCGCGTGGCTTTGCAAGTCGAGTTGCCGCAACGCCATTTCGGCAACGCCGTGCGCCTCGAAGTGGCGGACAGTTGTTCGAGCGAAATGACCGATTTTCTGCTGACGCAGTTTGGCTTGGGGCGCGACGATTTGTATCAAACCCAGGGGCCGGTCAATCTCGTCAGGCTGATGCAGGTGCTCGATCGCATCGACCGCGCGGATTTGAAATATCCGCAATTCAATCCCGGCCTGCCGGTCTCGTTCAAAAAGAAATCCAACGACTTTTTCCAGCTGATCCGCAAGGGCGATGTGCTGCTGCATCACCCCTACCAATCGTTCCAGCCGGTGATCCATTTTATCCAGCAAGCGGCAGACGACCCGAATGTGGTTGCGATCAAACAAACCGTATATCGCACCGGCACCGACTCGATGGTGATGGAAGCGTTGATCGCCGCCGCCAGTCGCGGCAAAGAAGTCACGGTGGTGGTGGAATTGCTGGCGCGCTTCGACGAAGAAGCCAACATCAGTTGGGCGGGGCGGCTGGAAGAAGTCGGCGCGCATGTGGTGTACGGCGTGGTCGGCCACAAAACCCACAGCAAAATGGCGATGGTGGTGCGGCGCGAGGACGGCAAGCTGCGCCGCTACGTGCACCTCGGCACGGGCAATTACCACCCCAGCACCGCGCGGCTCTACACCGACTTTGGCTTGTTCACCTGCAACGAAGAAATCTGCAACGATGCCAACGACGTGTTCGCGCAGTTGACCGGCCTCGGCAAAGCGAGCAAATTAAAACACTTGTGGCAATCGCCGTTCTCGTTCCACAGCCAGTTGCTCAAAGCCATCCACAACGAAATCAAACACGCCAAAGCCGGTAAACCTGGCAAACCCGCTGCCGCCATCATCGCCAAAATGAACGCCTTGCTCGAGCCTGAAATCATTCGCGCACTTTATGACGCTTCCAACGCCGGGGTCAAAATTGATCTCATCGTGCGCGGCGTGTGCGCGCTGCGGCCCGGCGTTGCAGGGCTTTCGGAAAACATCCACGTACGGTCGATCGTCGGGCGTTTTCTCGAACACAGCCGGATTTTTTATTTCCGCAACAACGGCGCGGACGATGTTTATCTTTCCAGCGCCGATTGGATGGACCGAAATTTTTTCCGCCGCATCGAAATTTGCTTCCCCATACTCGATGCGCGCCTCAAAAAGCGCGTCATCAACGAGGGCTTGAAACCTTATTTGCAGGACAATGTCGCGGCCTGGGAAATGTCCGAACAAGGGGTTTATCGCCGCAAAACCCCACGCAACGGCAAAAAATTCTGCGCGCAGGAGGCGTTGCTGGCGGAGCTGGCAGCGGGGTGAGAAGAGTGGGAAGTGGGAAGTGGGAAGTGGGAAGTGGGAAGTGGGAAGTGGGAAGTGGGAAGTGGGAAGTGGGAAGTGGGAAGTGGGAAGTGGGAAGTGGAGAGTGGGAAGTGGAGAGTGGGGAAACGAGGGAAAATGAAAGGAAAATGAAAGCTCGGAAATGCTGACAAAGCGCGTTGGTTTTTCCCGCTCACCGCTCACCGCTCACCGCTCACCACTCACCACTCACCACTCACCACTCACCACTCACCACTCACCACTCACCACTCACCACTCACCACTCTCCTACATCAAAATCACGTCGTACTGTTCCTGCGTATAAATCGTCTCGACTTGCAGGCTGATGGGCTTGCCGATGAAATCGCCCAGTTGCGCCAAGCCTTGCGATTCTTCATCCAGAAATAAATCCACTACAGGCTGGGAGGCGAGGATGCGGAATTCGCGTGCGTCGAACTGGCGGGCTTCGCGCAGCAGTTCGCGCAGGATTTCGTAGCAAACAGTTTGCGCGGTTTTGACTTCGCTACGCCCCTGGCAGGTCGGGCAGGTTTCGCACAGGATGTGCGCGAGGCTTTCGCGGGTGCGTTTGCGCGTCATTTCCACCAGGCCCAGCGCGCTGAAACCGTTGACGCTGGTGCGCGTCCAATCCTTGGCGAGGGCTTTTTTGAACTCGGTGAGCACGGCGTTTTTGTGCTCATCGTTTTCCATGTCGATGAAGTCGATGATGATGATGCCGCCCAGATTGCGCAGGCGCAGTTGCCGCGCGATCACTTGCGCCGCTTCCAGATTGGTTTTGAATATGGTGTCGTCGAAGCTGCGCCCGCCGACAAAACCGCCGGTGTTGACATCGACGGTGGTGAGCGCTTCGGTCTGGTCGATAATCAAATAGCCGCCGGATTTCAAATCGACGCGTCGCGCCAGGGCTTTTTCAATTTCCTCTTCGACCCCGTAGAGATCGAACAGCGGGCGCTCGCCGGTGTAATGGTCGATGCGCGACCAAGCGTTGCTGACGTAGGCTTCCGCAAAGTTTCTGACTTTTTGGTAGGTCTCGCGCGAATCCACCAAAATGCGCGCCGTGTCTTCGCGCACAAAATCGCGCAACACGCGGTGGCTCAAACTCAAATCCTGATACAACATCGACGGCGCAACGCCGCTTTGCGATTGCCCCGCGATGCCTTGCCAAAGCTTGCGCAAATAGGCGATGTCCGCCTGCAATTCGCTGTCGGTGGCGGTCTCCGCCATGGTGCGCACGATATAGCCGCCTTGCTCTTCGGCGGGCAACAAATGCTGCAATTTTTCGCGCAGCAGTTCGCGTTCGGCTTCGTTCTCGATGCGCTGCGAAATGCCGATATGCGTTTCCTGCGGCAGATAAACCAGGCAGCGTCCCGCCAAGCTGATTTGCGTGGAGAGCCGTGCGCCCTTGGTGCCGATGGGGTCTTTAATGACTTGCACGAGGATGGTCTGGCCTTCGCGCAACACGCTTTCGATGGGCTTGTCGGCCTCGCCGCTCTGGCGCAAGCCCCAGATGTCGGCGATATGCAAAAACGCGGCGCGCTCGATGCCGATGTCGATGAACGCCGACTGCATCCCCGGCAACACGCGGCTGACGCGCCCGTTAAAAATATTGCCGACGATGCCGCGGCTCGTGGCGCGTTCGATATGCAGCTCCTGCACCACGCCTTGCTCGATCACCGCGACGCGCGTTTCCTGCGGGGTGACGTTCACCAGAATTTCGTTGCTCATAAATCTTTTATCCGCAGATTACACCGATTACACCGATTGAAAAATAAAAATATTATCGGATTTAATCTGCGTGAATCTGTGTAATCTGCGGATGCTTTTAAGGTTTTAAGGTTTACAAAATCTCGATACCAAATTCTTGCAGCAGGCTGGCGGTTTCGAACAACGGCAAGCCCATCACGCCGCTGTAACTGCCGCAAATTTCCTCGATGAAAACCGCCGCCATGCCCTGGATGGCGTAGCCGCCCGCCTTGTCCGCGCCTTCGCCCCCCGCCAGATACAGGGCGATTTCCCGATCCGCGAGGGCGCGAAAGCGCACCGTCGTGTCCGACAAGCGCATCTCCATTTTTTGGCCGCTGGCCACCGCAACGACCGTCAGCACCCGATGGGTTTTGCCGGAAAGCGCGCGTAACATTATCTCCGCCTCCTCCGCGTTTTGCGGCTTGCCGAATATCGTTTTGTCCAGTGCCACCACCGTGTCCGCCGCCAGCACCGGCAACGGCGGCAATTTGCGCAACGCCAACTTGCTCTGGGCGACATCCACTTTGGCGCGCGCGATACGGCGCGCGTATTCTATGGGAAGCTCGCCCTCCTGCGGGGTCTCGTCAAGGTCGCTGATACGCCGCGGACCTTCGCGCAACAACAGCATTTCGAAGTTAACCCCGATCTGCTTGAGCAATTCGCGCCGACGCAGGCTGCGGGAAGCAAGGTAAATACGGTTTTCAGGTAGTGTAGGCATGTGAATTACTCCCGGTGGTAAGGATGGTTTTTCAACAACGACACCGCGCGATACAACTGTTCCGCCAGCAGCACGCGCACCAGCGCATGCGGCAAAGTGAGTTTAGACAGACCTAGCTGCCGGTGCGCGCCCGCTTTTATTTGCGGGTGCAGCCCATCCGCGCCGCCGATAATCAAAGCCGTATCGCCGCCCTCGCGCATCCACGCGGCCAGCGCCTCGGCCAATTGCGCGGAGCTCATCTGTTCGCCGCGCTCATCCAGCACTACCTTGCGGCACTTGGGCGGAATCGCCGCGAGAATGCGCTCGGCTTCTTTGCGCATGATCGCATCGGTGTTGTCGCTGCCCGCCCTCGTCGCCGGTTTGATCTCCACCAATTCCAGCGCCGCCTCGCGCGGCATCCGCTTGGCGTACTCGTCAAACGCCGCATTCACCCAGGCGGGCATTTTGTTGCCGACAGCGATGATGCGAAGTTTCATGGGGGGAGGGTGAACCTAGTGAGGATATTTTAGCCACGGATTAACACGGATTAACACGGATAAAACCAGTATCAATCAGCGACCACGCAACCCATCGTTTATGAATAGCAGGCGTTTATGATTTTATCCGTGGCAATCCGTGTTAATCCGTGGCTAAATCCTCCCCACTTTTTTTAACCCGCCTTCTTCGCAAGCTTGGTGGCAGGCTTTTTGGCGGCTGGCTTTTTCGCGAGCGGCTTTTTGACCGCTGGCTTTTTGGCGACAGGCTTCGTCGCAGCCGGTTTTTTCGCGGCGACTTTTTTCGACACGACCTTTTTCGTCGCGTCCGATTTGGCCACAGGCAATTTTATTTTCACCGCCTCGGCTTCCAGCCACAAATCTTCCAAATTGTAATGTGCGCGCACCGCCGGCTGCATGATATGCACGATCACATCGCCCAGATCCACCAGCACCCATTCGCCGCTGTCCTCACCTTCAGTGCTGTAAACCGTGCCGCCCGCCGCTTTGACTTTTTCGACCACATGGCTCGCCAGCGCTTTGGTTTGCCGGCCCGAATCCGCGCTGGCAATGATCATGCTGTCAAACATCGCGGTCACGCGCGACACGTCCAGCGTCACGATTTCTTTTGCCTTGATGTCTTCCAGAGCGGCCACGGCTACTTTCAATAATTTATCGAGTTTCATTTTTCTCCGTAAGGTTTGCCATACAAATGATGGCGGTGAATGTAATCCAAAACTTCGTCCGGCAAGCCAGCTTGTGCCGCATTGCCGTTCAGGATGGCTAGTCGTATGTCCGTCGCAGCCACGTCGTAGCGTGCGTTGGGCGCGATGTAAACCAGCCCGCTGTCGGCCTGCCGCAGGCTTTGCGCGTCGCGCACCCAGCGCGTTTCGCAGGCTCGCGCCAATTCCGTCAGCAGTCCGGCGCGCACTTCAACACCGTTGCGCCCGGCAATCACGAAATGGCACAGGTCGAATAACGCCCGCCAATCGTGCCACTGCGGCAGTTTCATAAACGCATCTGTGCCGATGATAAAACACAGCGCGACCGGTGTCCCCATTTCTTTTTTCAACTCGCGCAAACTGTCCACGCTGTAGGTTTGTCCACCGAGCGCGCCGCCGCGATGCAGTTCGCGCTCGTCGATCAACCAGCGCGTCGCGGGATTGCGTTTTGGAAGCGTCCGCAACGCCAACCGCAACATGGCGACGCGCTGCGCCGCCGATGCCTGCGGCGCGTCCCGCAGCCGCGGCTCGCCCGCCGGCATGAAGCGCATTTCATCGAGATGCAGCGCGGCGGCAATCTCCTGCGCCACGCGCAAATGCCCGCAGTGCACCGGATCAAAGGTGCCGCCGAAAATACCGACGAGACGCAAATCCTTTTTTTGCTGGCTCACGCGCACGAAAAAAATACCTCCGCAAATAACGCAAGCCTCAACAAATGCCCCGCGATAACATCCCCGATTGGAGCTAAAAATCCCATGCTTTATCGGCTTTAGCGGCAAGATAGCCGCGCTCTTGCAGAAATTCAACCATTGCCCCAGCCTGCGGGAACTCCGCCATGAATCCTGCGGACAACCGTTTCAACAAAGGCTGGGCAAGAATAGTTGCGTTTTCGCCACGCAAGCAACGCTCATACCAAGCGACCAATTCAGATTCGCGCACAATGCCGCGCACCCGCCGCCCCCAATTGATTTGCTTTGCGACCACCTCGATCACCTTCGCATCCGCGTCGCGGCAGACGATGACGATGTGGTCGCTCTCTACTTGGTCGATTATGGTTTGCGCCTGTGTGCTATCCAGTGTCAAATGCTTTACCTGAATAGCGGGTCCAAAATTCGCCCACATATCCAGCCCCCTGTCAGCCGCATTGGTCACGCCGACACGATAGATATGCGCGGCAGTTTCCCAACTTGGGCTACTCGCATCAACGCCGAGCAACACGCGGGCTAAATCAGAGAATTCGCTGAGCAAATTTTTGCTGCTACTGGGCACGCTCACTTTGATAGTAGCTTGCAATGCGGACACCACAGTCTCAAACAAGCTATAAGCGACAATCTCATAAGCTTTGTCAACACTGCGTTTGATGCCCGCTTGTCGGGTAAATTTTTCTAGCAATTCATCGAGCCTGAAATTCTTGGGGGAGGCGCGTTCTATAAATGAAATCATGCTTGCCACGGTTTCTTGCCGCTCATTAAAACGCAGGTAAATATAGCGTTCTACCCCGCCCTTGGTGCGTTTATTCTCTTTGTCGAGAATTTTCAGGAGATGCAGTGGCATCGCTGAGCCGTTCCAAATATCGTGCTGATACCTTGCCGAAGATGTGGAAACTTTACCCAGCAGCCGTTTGGTTATTTCGTCTCTCCAGTGCAACGATGGATTGCGAAAACCTTCCAGATCACCTATTTTTATCTCTTTGTTTAACCGAGATTGTCGTAACACTTCGGCGATCTGTATGGGTTTATACATATCAACGCGCGCTTTTTTAATCAGCGAATCCAGACGGTTTTTTACATCATCAATGCTGCTTATCATCAGGCTCTCCGCATGTTATATGCTGGCATTTTTTGCATGAGTTCCAAGCTAAATTGGCCGCTTGGCTGAACGGGCGCGTTCTTGATTGCCGGAGATTCCCCCCATTCCATCGCTGTAAAAACCTCGCGCACAACCGCCGCAACACAAGGCACTGCAACAGAATTTCCAGCCTGCTTCCTAGTTGCTTGGTATCCGCAAGTAATTTTATAAGTATCTGGAAAGCCCTGCAGACGCAACATTTCACGCTCGGTTAACCTGCGTTCACCGTCCACCAGCAAATAGTTATACGAAGCCCCCGCGCGCAGCGCGCATGAATACGGGTAAGCACTGATGTTGCCGCCTTTGTTCTCATGCCAGATCGTGGGCACATTGTGCTGCTGCTTGCCACTGCGTTTCACGATCCGACTGTTGCGGATTTTCTCGGAGGCGATATAAAAATCCGGCACATCGCTTTCTAAAATCGCCGAAAGTGGACGCATCGGAACACCACCCATCGGCCAAGCAAATTTGACCGGCTTGCGGAAGCCGACAATAAAAATACGCTCACGCTTTTGTGGCACACCAAAATCCAGCGCGTTCAACACACGGCAATCTGCGTAATAGTCCAATTCACGCAGCGCATCCATGATGTGCGCCAGTGTTTTGCCGCCGTTGTGACCGCGCAGTTGTTTGACATTTTCGAGAACAAATGCAGCTGGTTTCTTTGCCTCCAGAATGCGCGCAATATCAAAAAATAGCGTTCCTCGCGTATCTTCAAAACCTTTACCGTCACCGCAAATACTGAACGGCTGACAAGGGAACCCGGCAAACAACACATCGTGATCAGGGATATTTTTTACGTGAATCTGGGTGATGTCGCCATGCGGTTTGTCGCCGAAATTTGCTGCGTAGGCGCGCTGTGCATCGGGGTCAATATCGCTTGAGAACGTACAGGCTGGAGTGATATTTTTTTCGCGACATATTTGCTCGGCGGCAAGACGAAAACCTCCGATGCCGCAGAATAAATCGACGAATTTCAAAATTTGTGGCGGTGGAGTCATTTTGATTTTTAGCCCTTTCACTGCAACACCCGCCCGATATCCGCCAGCACCTCTGCCAAATAAGTGGTGAAGCGTGCCGCGCTCGCGCCGTCGATGACGCGATGATCGTAAGACAGCGACAGCGGCAACATCAACCGGGGTACAAATTCGCCGTCCCGATAAACCGGTTTGAACGCGGAACGCGACACGCCCAAAATAGCCACTTCCGGGGCGTTGATGATCGGCGTGAACGCGGTGCCACCGATGCCGCCGAGACTGGAAATGGTGAAGCTCGCGCCCTGCATCTCGGCGGGTTTGAGTTTGCCGTCGCGCGCAGCTTGCGATAGGCTCGTCAGTTCTTGCACGATCTCGCGTATGCCTTTTTGATCGGCATCGCGGATCACCGGGACCACCAAACCGTGCGGCGTATCGGCTGCAAATCCCAGGTGGAAATATTTCTTGAGCACCAGATTCATCTCGCCCCCCTGGCCGCCACCGACACCATCGAGCGACGAATTGAATGCCGGATATTTTTTCAGCGCGGCCACGCAGGCTTTCATCAGAAATACCAGCAGCGTGACTTTGAGGCCCTCTTGTTTGGCGGCTTCGTTGGCTTCTTTACGCAGGGCTTCCAAATCGGTGATGTCGGCTTCGTCGAACTGCGTGACGTGCGGAATCATCACCCAGTTGCGGTGCAGATTTGCGCCCGCGTTTTTTTGGATACGCGACAGCGGCTGTATTTCCACCGCGCCGAATTTGGCAAAATTAACCGTTGGCCAGGGCAGCAAATCCAAGCCAGCACTCGCACTGGTTGCGCCTCTTGGCTTACTTAATTCGCCCTTGACATAGGCCTGCACGTCTTCTTTGAGGATGCGCTGTTTGGGTCCGGTGCCTTTGACGAACCCTAGATTCACACCCAATTCACGCGCAAAACGACGCACCGCAGGGCCGGCGTGGGCATTCTTCGTAGGGGCGGAGTCTAAAGCCACCCGCATTGCGGCGACAGGTGTTTGCGTTGGGGCTGGCGCGGTTTGTGTAGGGGCGGGTTCCAAACCCGCCCGCATGGAAGCTGCTGACGTTTGCGTTGCTATCGGCGCGGGTTTTTCGGATGGGGCGGGTTTAGAACCCGCCCCTACAGAATCCGCCACATCCATCGTCAACACCAATGTGCCTTCCGAAACTTTATCGCCGACTTTAACGCGCAATTCCTTGATGATCCCCGCAGACGGCGCGGGCACTTCCATGGTGGCTTTGTCGGTTTCCAGCGTAATCAGCGGCGTTTCTTTTTCGACGCGATCGCCCGCCTTGACCAGCACCTCGATCACCGGGATATCTTGAAAATCGCCGACATCGGGAACTTTCACTTCGATCAAATTCGCTTCGATTAAATTAGCCATGAGAAATATCTCGGAGGTTTAGATTTTCTGAGCTGGCCATGAATGAATGTCCTTAGACCGTGACGGGATTGGGTTTATCGGGATTGATACCGAATTTTTTAATCGCGTCGGCAACTTGTCTGGAAGTGATCTTCCCCTCATCCGCCAAGGCTTTTAATGCCGCCACAGTGATGTAACGCCTATCCACCTCAAAAAATTCGCGCAGTTTTTCGCGCGTGTCGGAGCGGCCAAACCCGTCGGTGCCCAACACGGTGTAACGCCCCGGCACGAACTCGCGGATTTGATCGGCAAAAATTTTCATGTAATCCGTCGCCGCGATGGTCGGGGCTGCGCCGCTCTGCAAGCACGAAGTGACATAAGGTATGCGCGGCGGTTGCTCCGGGTGCAGCCGGTTCCAGCGCGTGGCATCTAAAGCCTCGCGCCGCAGCTCGTTGAAACTGGTGACGCTAAATATCTCGCTGCCCACGCCAAATTCGCTGTCGAGTATTTCGGCTGCCGCGATCACCTCGCGCAAGATCGTGCCGCTGCCCAACAGTTGCACCGAAAGTTTTTCCTGTTCTCTGTCCTCTGTCCTCTGTCCTCCGATGGAATACATGCCTTTCAGAATACCCGCTTCCGCGCCCGCCGGCATATCCGGTTGCGGGTAATTTTCGTTCATCACCGTGAGGTAGTAATACACGTCCTCCTGATTTTCCACCATGCGCCGCAGTCCGTCTCGAATAATGACCGCGAGCTCGTAAGCATACGTCGGATCGTAAGAAACGCAGTTGGGGATGGTCGAGGCGACCAGATGGCTGTGGCCGTCCTCGTGCTGCAAACCCTCGCCGTTCAAGGTGGTGCGCCCCGCCGTGCCGCCCAGCAAAAACCCCCGACAGCGCATGTCGCCCGCCGCCCAGGCGAGATCGCCGACGCGCTGGAAACCGAACATGGAATAAAAAATAAAAAACGGGATCATCTGTACGCCGTGCGTACTGTACGCGCTCGCCGCCGCCATCCACGACGACATCGCGCCGGCTTCGTTAATGCCTTCTTGCAGGATTTGGCCGTTTTTATCTTCCTTGTAATACATCAGTTGGTCGGCATCCTGCGGCGTGTAAAGCTGCCCCACCGACGACCAGATGCCGAGTTGCCGGAACATGCCTTCCATGCCGAAAGTGCGCGATTCGTCGGCGACGATGGGGACGATGTGTTTGCCGATATTTTTGTCTTTGACCAGCACGTTCAAAATTCGCACGAACGCCATGGTGGTGGAGGATTCGCGCCCCTCGCCGCCCGCCTTGAGCAGCGCGTCGAACGCCGACAACGGCGGCACCCGCAATGCCGTGTCCGCTTTTTGCCGGCGTTGGTGCAGGTAGCCGCCCAGCGCTTCGCGGCGTTTGCGCATGTAGTCGATTTCGGGCGAGCCCTCGGCGAGCTTGAGATAGGGCAGCAATTCCAATTGATCGTCGGCGACCGGCAAGCCGAAGCGATCGCGGAAGGCTTTGAGCGAAGTCGTGCCCATTTTTTTCTGCTGGTGAGTGATGTTCTGCGCTTCGCCGGATTCACCCATGCCGTAGCCTTTGATGGTCTTGGCGAGAATCACCGTCGGCTGGCCGGTGTGTTGCGCGGCTTCTGCATAGGCGGCATAGACTTTGTGCGGATCATGGCCGCCGCGGTTCAGCCGCCAGATGTCGTCGTCCGACATGTTCGCCACCATTTCCAACAATTCCGGGTATTTGCCGAAAAAATGTTTGCGCACGTACGCGCCGTCGCGCGCTTTGAACGTCTGATACTCGCCGTCGACGCACTCCATCATGCGTTGTTGCAGCAGCCCCTTGGTGTCTTTGGCGAGCAGCTCGTCCCAATACGAACCCCAGATCACCTTGATCACATTCCAGCCCGCGCCGCGAAACGCGCCTTCGAGTTCCTGGATGATTTTGCCGTTGCCGCGCACTGGGCCGTCGAGGCGTTGCAGGTTGCAGTTGATGACGAAAATCAGGTTGTCAAGATTTTCGCGCGTCGCCAAAGTGATCGCCCCCAGCGATTCCGGCTCGTCCATTTCGCCGTCGCCCATGAAGGCCCACACCTTGCGTTGGCTGGAAGGAATCAGACCGCGAAATTGCAGATACTTCATGAAACGCGCCTGATAAATCGCCATCAGCGGCCCCAACCCCATCGACACCGTGGGGAACTGCCAAAAATCCGGCATCAGCCAGGGATGCGGATAAGAAGACAGGCCTTTGCCATCGACTTCCTGGCGGAAGCTGTCCATTTCGGTCTCGCTGAAACGCCCCAGCATGAAGGCGCGCGCGTAAGCACCGGGGGAAGAATGTCCCTGCACAAACACCAAGTCGGCCCCGTGCTCAGCATCGGGACCACGCCAAAAATGGTTGTAACCCACGTCGTAGAGCGTCGCCGCCGAGGCGAAGCTGGCGATATGCCCGCCGACATTGGTGTCGCGGTTGGCGCGCAACACCATCACCATCGCGTTCCAGCGCACGTAAGCGCGGATGCGATGCTCCAGCTCCTGATCGCCCGGCAAGCGCGCTTCCTTGCCGGGGGGGATGGTGTTGATATACGCGGTCTGCGCGCTGTATGGCAAATACGCGCCGCTGCGCCGCGCTTTCTCCACCAGCCGCTCGATCAAATAATGCGCCCGCTCCGGCCCTTCGCTTGCCAGCACGGAATCGAGTGCCGCCAACCATTCTTCGGTTTCCAGCGGATCGTTATCGGGAATGGGTTCGCTCATTGTGGCTCCAGCTTTAATCAATTTTAAGTTTTGAATTTTGAATTTTTAGTTGTGAGTTGGCTGTTACTCAGCAGTCAGAAATAAAGGCGGCAGGTGCAATAGCGTGGCGGCTGATTTTGTAGGAGCGGGCTTGCCCGCGATAGGCGCGAGCAGGCCATATTCTATCGCGGGCAAGCCCGCTCCTACGGTGCTCTTCTACCTTGCAGGTGTAACCTAAATTTCTGGCTGCTGTGTAATTCAAAATTCAAAATTCAAAATTTATTTAGATCGTTCCGCCGCCGCGATAGTATTCCCCAGCAGCATGGTAATGGTCATCGGCCCGACGCCGCCCGGCACCGGGGTGATGTAGCCCGCCACTTCTTTCACCGTGTCAAAATCCACGTCGCCCGCGAGCTTGCCGTCGGGCATCCGATTGATACCGACATCTATCACGACGGCTCCCGCTTTTACCATGTTAGCGGTAATCATGCGCGGCCTGCCCGTCGCCACCACGAGGATGTCGGCGCGTTTCGTGTGCTCCGCCAAATCGCGGGTTTTCGAGGTGCATATCGTCACGGTCGCGCCTTTTTCCAACAGCATCAACGCCATGGGTTTGCCGACAATGTTGCTGCGCCCCACCACCACAGCATGCTGCCCCTCGACCGCAATGCCTGATTTTTCGAGCATTTTCATCACGCCGAACGGGGTACACGGCGGAAACACAGTATTGCCGGTGACCAGCGCGCCGACATTGTAAAGATGGAATCCGTCCGCATCTTTCTCCACCGAGATGGCTGCGATCACCCGGCTGCTGTCGAACTGTTTGGGCAGCGGCAACTGCACCAAGATACCGTGAATTTTGGGATTGTTGTTCAACGCCGAGATGCGCGCCAAAACTTCGTCCTCGCTCTCACTTTCACCGAATGCGTGGATTTCGGAGTAGATGCCGATCTCCTTGCAAGGTCTTTGTTGCGGACATAGACCGATGAGGCCGGGTTGTCGCCGACAATAATCACGGCGAGGCCGGGCTGTTTGCCTTGTAATTTGAGTCGATCGACCAAGCTTTTCCACTCGGCGCGCACTTGCTGTGCGATGGCGAGGCCGTCGATGATTTTGGCGGTCATATTTTTTGCATTTTCAAATAAGGTTGTGATTCCAAGTCGCAATCAAGTTGAGACAAGGCGGAGGCTCGCAGACAGTGCGTATAGCACGGCAAGAGCCGACAACGCAGTATCAACTTGATTGCGACTTGGAATGATTATACCCGCCTGCCTATTGAAGACGATACCAAAGCAAGCCGATAACCTCGTGCATCAGGATGCGGCTTTTTTCCAGCGCACGCGCGTTTGGAATCCATCTCAACCAATCGACGCGGTCGCTTTTATAACGGGTGGTGAAGCCGGTGGGCGCAGAGATCACGGCAAAGCCTACGCGTTCAAACTCTTGCGCCGATCGCGGCATATGGCTTGCGTGCGTTACAAGAAGAATCGTTTTTATGCCGTCTTTTAGCAGCATATCGCCGCTTTTAATTGCATTTTGTCTGGTGTTTTTGGATGCGCCTTCCAACCACTTAACCTCCGCTAGAAAAGATGCCTGCAACACCCTTTTCATCTGCTCGGCCTCGGTTGCGCCGCTGCCGAGCGGGTCTCCCCCAGACACCAGAATCGGTTTTCCTGTCAATTGATGCAAATATGCGGCATAGCGGAGCCGCTCCAGCGTCTGTTGCCCAACCGTGTGTTCCCCCTCATATTCTGGCGCATGAAAATAAGTGCCACCCCCCAACACCACGATCGCCTGCGCCCGCTCCACCTCGGCATCCGGTGTCAGCGGAGCAGGCTCAAACGCCTGCAACAGGCTCTCCGCAAAGAAGGGGGTAGAAAACAAATAGAGCAAAACCAACGCGGCACTGACCAGAAATTTGCCTGATCTGGGTTTGCGCCGCAGCAGCATGACCCCCGCCCCACCCAACACCAAGCAGTTTAACGGCGGCAGCAAAAACGCGCTGATCATATTTTCAATAGTCATTCCTAGATGTGCCTCGCCCGTATTTCAGGTTTATCCTAAAAACGCAGTTGAAGGCGAACGTTTATTATTTTCATAGAATTAAGTTGGGGCTGTGGGTGCGAATTTATTCGCACAGAACACGTTGATCGTGCGAATAAATTCGCACCCAAATCGCCTTCAACTGCGTTTTTTAGGTTTATTTCATTTCGAGTAGAAATAAAAAAGGCAGGGAGAAGATCTCCCTGCCTTTTCCTGAGAAAATAAATTAATACGCTTTTTTCTCAATTTTCTTTTCTTCTGTCTTGTGATCTGCGTGTGGCATTGCAGCAGCCTTTGCTTTTGCATCAGCTTTAGCCTTGGCTTTTGCTTTTGCTTTTGCTTCAGCTTTAGCCTTGGCTTTTGCTTCAACTTTTGCCTCAGCCTTGGCTTTTGTATCAGCTATAGCGGCAGCGGCAGCAGCAGCGGGGGCGGCGGCAGCAGCGGCAGCAGGCGCGGCGGCAGCAGCAGCAGCGGGGGCAGCAGCAGCAGCAGCGGGGGCAGCAGCGGCAGCAGCGGCCGGAGCAGCGGCTTTAGCGGCTGCGGCAGCGGTGGTTGCAGGCGAACCACCCAGCGCCAACACCCACTTCACCAAGGTTTTGATATCGTCGTCCTTCACCTGCGGGCTGTTCGGCGGCATGGGTATCGCACCCCACACACCGGTTCCGCCTTTTTTGACCTTGTCGATCAGCTTGGCTTCAGCCCCGGCATCGCCTTTGTATTTGGCGGCGACATCCTTGTA
>Ga0209824_10000978_pt1 | contig 17080 bp, 12 predicted proteins | sample VDWuncwatermetaG_FD_184124 | JGI IMG/M metagenome (GOLD analysis project Ga0209824, IMG submission 184124) | Wastewater microbial communities from Netherlands to study Microbial Dark Matter (Phase II) - VDW unchlorinated drinking water (SPAdes)... ... | reverse complement strand
TGGTTAAATCATCAAAGGTTTAAAAATGACCACGTCCGCAAACAGAAATCTCCAATTGCCTTTTTGAGGCATCCTCCACTAAGAACATGATAGAGGTCTGTCGCCTCTAACTACCGGAAACAGTTGGATTTATGGGAAAAACTCTCTTCGAAAAAATTTGGGAAAATCATAAGGTTAAAACACTTGAGGACGGCACGACGCTGCTCTTTATCGACCGTCATCTCATCCATGAAGTCACCAGCCCGCAAGCTTTTGAAGGCCTGCGCCTGGCCGGCCGCAAAGCCCGTCATCCCGAGTTGACCTTTGCCACGATGGATCACAACGTCCCGACCAAAAATAAAAAAGACATCAAAGATCTGATCGCCAAGCAACAGATTCAAACGCTTGAAGACAACTGCAAAGAATTTGGCATCACACTTTATGGTTTGGATTCTGAGTTACAAGGCATCGTGCACGTTATCGGACCGGAACTTGGTCTCACCGTTCCAGGAACCACAATCGTTTGCGGCGACAGCCACACCTCAACCCACGGGGCATTTGGAGCGTTGGCCTTCGGCATTGGCACCTCAGAAGTCGAGCATGTGTTGGCCACTGGGTGCTTACTCCAAACGAAAGCCAAAACTTTCCGCATAACTTTTAACGGCGAACTCTCAGCCAGCGTCACAGCCAAAGACATGATTCTCCATCTCATCGGTGTCATTGGTACAGCTGGCGGCACGGGTTATGTTTTGGAATTTGCCGGTCCCGCCGTGCAGGCCCTTTCCATGGAAGCGCGCATGACCATGTGCAACATGAGTATTGAAGCCGGTGCCAGAGCGGGTTTGATTGCCCCTGATGAAACCACGTTTAATTATTTCCGCTCGCAAGACAGAAACTTTGCCCCTCATGGCACAGCCCTCGAAACAGCTATCAATAAATGGAAGACTCTCGTCTCCGATGCTGACGCTACATTCGACCGCGAACTCACCATCGATGCGAGTCAAATCACCCCGCAAGTGACTTGGGGCACGAGTCCATCAATGGTCACAGGTGTGGATGGCGTTATTCCTGGTCCGAACGATGTCAAAGGTCTCTCGCCTCGCGATGTGGAAAGTGCGCTGGCTTATATGGGCCTCAAAGCCGGACAAAAAATTACGGACCTCGCTATCGATGTCGTCTTCATTGGGAGCTGCACAAATTCCCGTATCGAAGATCTGCGTGCCGCCGCCAGTATTTTTAACGGCAAAAAAGTCGATCCGCGCGTGCAAACACTTGTCGTCCCTGGTTCAGAAACCGTTAAACGCCAAGCCGAACGTGAAGGCCTCGATAAGGTTTTCCTGGCTGCGGGTGCCGAATGGCGCGACGCGGGTTGCAGTATGTGCTTGGCCATGAACCCCGATCGCCTCACCAATGGCCAGCGCTGCGCATCAACCTCAAACCGTAACTTTGAAGGTCGTCAGGGCACGGGTGGCCGCACGCATCTGGTCAGTCCACAAATGGCTGCGGCTGCGGCCATAGCCGGTCACTTTGTTGATATTCGGAATTGGAAATAATCATGGAAAAATTTGTCACACACACAGGTCTTCCCGCTATTCTCTGGCGCGGTAATGTCGATACCGATCAGATCATTCCAAAAGATCATCTCAAGTCCATCAAACGAACCGGCTTTGGCCCGGCTCTGTTTGCCAATTGGCGCTTTGAGGCCGACGGCAAAACACCGGTCGCGAATTTTGAACTCAATCAAAAGCATTTTGCCGGCGCCAATATTCTCATTGCTGGCAACAACTTTGGTTGCGGCAGCTCGCGTGAGCACGCTGTTTGGGCGATTGTGCAAGACGGTTACAAAGTCGTCATCGCACCCAGAAAAGGCGAAGGCTTTGACGCCATCCCCGGCTTTGCCGATATTTTCCGTAACAATTCTTTCAAAAATGGTTTGCTGCTCATCGAATTATCAGAGGCCGACACTATTCAATTAAAAGAATCTGTTGAAGCGGCTCCAGGCAAAACCATGACAGTCGATCTGGCCAATCAATCCATTGTTTTTGGTGATAGCAAATTAGCCTTCTCCATCGATGCCGCTGTGAAAAAGAAACTCATGGGCGGCCTTGATGACATCGGTCTTTCGCTACTGGAAGACGCGGCGATTTCTGCCTTCGAAAAAAATCACGATGCGCAGTTGGTGCGCGCTTAAGATAAGTTTTAATGTGTGGAGCTGAGGGGAATCGAACCCCTGACCTCTTCATTGCGAACGAAGCGCTCTACCAACTGAGCTACAGCCCCAATATTTTGTCATCAAACTTAATTCATATTGCTCAGTTGGTAGAGCGTTGATTTATTTATAAACGCTCGCACACTCGCTGGGCAACTGAGCGACTGCCCCAATATTTTGTCATCAAACTTAATTCATATTGCTCAGTTGGTAGAGCGTTGATTTATTTATAAACGCTCGCACACTCGCTAGGCAACTGAGCGACTGCCCCAATATTTTGTCATCAAACTTAATTCATATTGCTCAGTTGGTAGAGCGTTGATTTATTTATAAACGCTCGCTCACTCGCTAGGCAACTGAGCGACTGCCCCCATTATTTTTTCTCAAAGCAGTGGAATCCCACGTTAATGCCAGGGCCGAATGATCGTCAAGACCTGGTTTTGAGACCCACTTGCCTGCGGGACAAGACTTGAATACAGCTGGGAAAATCATTTCGCTGCTGAGTGTACTTAAAGTACGCATCCCGCCCACCCGCCATGATAGGATTTTGTAATAAATGCGATTTAGAGACTTTCCCCGAAGCCAGCTGTGCCAAATAGCCATCGGCAGCACCCGTTTCCTTCATACGACGCGTTAAATAAGCCGCGCCCGTCATGGGATCACCTATCGGTGTGTAAACTGATAACGGCACGCGCCTGGCCAAAGCCCCTTTAGAGCGATCTTCCAAACCAAAAAGCATTTGCGCTTCAATCGGAATCTTTTTCCGTTCGGACAAAACCATCGCGTACGCTTGCGTCCGTAAATTGTGCGAAGCCACCGCCGTACGCAAATACGGATACTGCGTCATGAGGAAATCGAGACAGCGCTCGTAATGAAAATCTGACATCCATTTTTCTGTGAAAACGGGCGATTCATAACCATAGAGCTGGGCCTCTTCCATTTCCAAATGATGATAGGCACCCTTCACCAAACGAATCAAAATTGATTGGCCGCGCTGCTGACTCCAAGCTGCAAGATCCTGTAAAACATTTAGCGAATCTCGATGATACGCTTGCACGACGACACCCACATGTATCAAACTTTGATATTGAGGCTCAATTAAAAGCTCTTTGACAAGCTCGTAAGTGAAATCACGCAAACGAAATTCTTCTAAATCAATCGTCAAACCAATAGGGATATTTTTTTCTTTGGCTAAAACCAGTTTGTCTAAAATCAACCGCAGCCGTGCCTTCACAGCCTGCCGGCTGGCCTCTGGCTCCAATGGATCAAATAACGTCGTGAGGGAGGATAATTTAAGCGCAATTTGCGCATCCGGTTGTTCCGCTACTGGAAATGGTGTCGCGATAAATTTTTCGCGGCGCCGCTCTCGCGTTTGTGTCGAGACGTGGCGAAAAGTCACATCAGCGATGAGTCGATCCAGTAAATTTAAATAGGCCTGTGTGACAGCCACACCCTGTTCATCAGAGACAATGGCTTCACCGAGAATGTCACCAATCACGCGGCGATTTTGTTTGGCCATGCCCAAAAGACGGGGCCGAAAAGTCGTATAAGCCTCACCGATAATAAACCGCTGCGACATGAACTTAACACCGGCACGCAGAATGCCCGCCAGGATTTCTGACGGCACAAAAGCAACATGACTGAGACCAATCCCAACATTCAAATACCACGGCAAGCGCGAATCTGTTTTGGAAAAATGCGTTTTGACCATCGCCAGCAATTGCCGATCCGTCACCCGCTGATCTGCCACAGCCTTGGTCACCGCGATGACTTTTTCCAAAAGGTCAGGCGCTTCAAGCAAAGCTTTGGTGATGACATCCATCTGCGCAAATGCCTGCGCAGTCACTAACCCTTCGCTGGCATAAGCTTGCGCAGCCTCGCGTTCATTCAAAAGACCTACGCCCGTATTGTAAATGACCGTTTCTAATGCCCCATCCATCTGAAAACAGGATTCTGTCAATGCGGCCACCGGCTGTTCCAACACTTCATTTGAGTGGCTTGCTGGCGTCACATCGTCGGCATCAAGCATAGGAAGAATTGTCTGCACAGGAGAACCAGGGTCCGACAAAACACGTGCTGAGGGTCTGAATAATGCGGGAAAATAAGTCGCCGTTCTCTCAAAACTTGTGGCAACCAAAGTCCGATAGGCTTCAAGCTCTGTTTGCAGTTCACTGCGGGCCTGCTCGGATGCTAAATAATTATCGATGCCTGCACGAATATTAGACGAGCGCAACAGGTCTGCCGTTGTGCCATTTCTTATGGATTGATGAATCAGTCGCTCTTCATCCGAAGAAAAATAACTCGCCTGCGCCGCACATTGAACAAGATGTAAGAGAGAAAGAGGCACGATGAATCCTTGGTGTTAATAAGCCTTCCCCCGCCCTGCCTGGCTGCTGAGATGACGTCAAGATGGGAACTGAACTTTGACACAATCAAAAATAATATTGTCGGATAAACACTAGGAAAAAGATAAACCACGATAAACTCAGCCAAGCAGCGAAACGCCCGTCATTTCTGCTGGCTTTGGCAAATTCAGCAATTGCAAAATCGTAGGCGCCACATCACACAAGCGTCCACCGGATTTAAGCGTGACGGCCGCCCTCTCTTGGGAAACCAGCACGAAAGGCACAAGGTTGGTCGTGTGCGCTGTCAGAGGACGACCTTGTTGATCGAGCATTTCTTCGGCATTGCCGTGATCAGCTGTAATGAGAGCTACGCCACCTTGTGCCAAAAGCACGGGAATAATTTGCGCGAGACAAGCATCGATGACTTCCACAGCTTTGATGATCGCCTCCGGCTTAGCTGTGTGCCCAACCATATCGCCATTGGCAAAATTCACGATGATGACAGCGTGTTTTTTGGCCTGAAGATCGGCCAGCAATTCATCACAAACTTTAAAGGCACTCATTTCAGGTTTGAGATCATAAGTGGCAACCTCTTTTGGCGAGGGCACAAGCACTCTGTCTTCCCCAGGAAAAACCGTGTCCTGCCCACCATTAAAAAAGAAAGTCACGTGAGCATATTTTTCTGTCTCTGCTAAACGCAGTTGCGTGAGACCCTGCTCGGCTAAAATCTCACCCAGTACACGCGTGGGATAGCTGGGAATAAACGCCGCATCGGCTTTTATTCGCCTATCATAAACAGAATTGCCAACATAGACGGCTGGCAGAGCCTGCCCTTTGCGATCAAACCCCGTAAAATCAGGTTCAGTCAAAGCCAAGGTAATTTCCTTGGCTCGGTCAGCACGGAAATTAAAAAAAATCACGGCATCATTTTGTGTCAGAGAAATCAACGAGCCATCGGCTTGCCGCACACAACACGGGATGATAAATTCATCGCCAAGACCTTGGGCATAAGCCTGCGTCATGTAAGCACGCCAGTCAGTACAAACGTTAGCCGACTTTCCCACAATGGCCTCAAAAGCCACCGCCACGCGTTCCCAGCGATTATCGCGATCCATGGCATAATAACGACCACTCACGCTCGCCACGGTGCCAACGCCAAAACTTTTTATCTGTTCCTCAAGTTTTTCCAAATACGCCAAGCCATCTTGCGGCGATGTATCGCGGCCATCCATAAAGGCATGAATAGCCACTTTTAAAACACCTTCCTGTTTGGCCAGCTTGAGCAGCGCATAAAGATGATCTTGATGGGAATGGACAGCCCCATCAGACAGCAGCCCCATGAGGTGCAAAGTGCCATGGCTCGTCTTCACAGCCTCAATGGCCTTGAGATAAGCCTCATTTTTAAAAAAATCGCCAGTTTCGATGGCCTGGTAAATTTGTGAAAGGCCGGAATAAACCACACGGCCAGCGCCCATATTCATGTGTCCAACTTCAGAATTACCCATGATCCCCTCAGGCAGTCCAACGGCAGGACCCGAGGCCGCAATGAGCGTGTGGGAATAGGTCTGCAATAAAGCATCGTAAAAGGGCGTGTTGGCCAACGCGATACCATTGTGCGCCAATTCGGCACGTTCACCCCAACCATCGAGAATAATCAAAACCAGCGGCATATGAGGGCATTTTGTCATACGGCCAGCAGTATCGTTGGCAGAAAAACTTGTCAAAGCTTGGGTCATCATTAATATCTCCCAATAAAATTTGACTCTCTCCACCACTTGGCTAGAATGTCTCCCCATGCTTAACAAGTTCCTCTTATCTTTACTGATTTTGACTAGCCTCCTGCAAATGTCCTGTAACGGGAATGACTGCGCCGCCCTCACCAACGGCATAGCCGATGGCGATAGCGATTGCATTGAGGATACCAGTGACAATTGTCCTGGCCTAGCTAATTTCGACCAGGTTGACCTCGATGCCGATGGCGTTGGCGTCGCTTGCGATGTCGACGATCTTGATGGCACCATTGCCAGCACCAGAGCCCCATTGCAACTCTCAGCCGAAGCCATGGCAGGAACTTACACTTTGCAAACCAGTACCTGCGATTTTGCCGATGACACCCTTGTGCTCACGCAACACGGTGAAGACTTGTTAGCTACCGGCGATAAAATAGGTGAATACGACACATCAATCACCATCGATGCAGACGATCTCTCTCGCTTAAATTTATTATTCGACAGCCAAAACTGCGAAGCCATCCTCGCAAACAGTTCAGAGCTGAGCTTTTATTGCCACGATCTCAACGACACCATTTCCAATGGTTGTGCCAATGTGTTTGAAAAGTTTTGAAGGCTGTTTCCGAACGATATTTATAGTCATTCCCGCGAAGGCGGGAATCCAGAATGACGAAGTTCTTGGTTTCTGACTATAGAAAAACTCTCCCCTAACTCTTTTTCGTCAAATCCTTGTCCAATAAAGACAGCCGCCAGGGCACCGGCATAATCGGGTTCATCTGTGAATTCGACCCGGCCATAAACAGCATGCATGATAACAGGGCCACGATTAGTGGCTTGAAAAGCCGCCTTGGCGCGAAAAACACCTGTTGGCAGTTTTTCAAAAAAATCTTCCATCGCAGCCAAAGAAACAGGTTGCTTATCTAAAGCAATGGCCAGCGTGGTGTATGCTGGTTTTTTGTGCGCCAAGACACTGTGCAGCGGAGGCACACACGCTATGTCCTGCGTATCAAACAAAAGAGTTTGCCAACCTGAATTTGTACTCACGACTTGCCTAGCCTGAGCATTGATTGCACTAACAAGAGCCTGCACGTGCACAAGTCGCTCACGGGACACCACATCGGCTTTGGAAATAACGATAAAATCAGCCCGTTCGATTTGAACTCTGGCTTCAGGACCAACCGCTAACATGGCTTCAACATGCATAGCATCCACCACTGTCACGATGCCTGCCAAACGAAAAACATCGGCCAAACCCTCTCGCTGAAATGTCCAGGCCACCGGCAGAGGATCAGCCACACCCGTCGTTTCTAAAATCAGGGCATCAAAGCCGCCACGCTCTTTGAGTTTATGCAAGGTTTCAACCAATTCGGCATTGAGCGCACAACACAAACAACCGTTGTCCATCTCCACAAAATCAGCATTCGTCCCCTTGATAAATGATCCATCCAGCCCAATAGCCCCCAACTCATTGACAATGAGTGCATAACGAACACCTTGTGTTTCTTTGAGAATATGATTGAGCAGCGTGGTTTTCCCACTCCCCAGAAAACCCGTCAACACAGTCACGGGAACTGACCGAAATTTTTGAACCGGCTCAACCACAAATTTTAACCTGACCCGGCCCCAAAGCTTTGGCTTCCTTTAAGGCCGCTTCGCAAGCCGCAATGATCTGCCTGGGCGAACGAGCTGAAGCCGCTGACGTCATGCCACATGAACACGACACCTGAAAATCACCGCTGGCACCACGGTGCCTCGTTTTGGCAAATGTCTCGATGATTTCCTCAAAAACCTTCCGCGCATTTTCCAGACTGGACCCTTCAAGAATCACGGCCAGCAAGGGCCCCGCATAACGCCCGATAATATCGGTCTTCCGTAAACGATGCCGCAAAAGACTCGCCAACGATTTGAGCACATTATCGCCAGCTGCATAGCCGTGCCGCCCATTAATCGCCGCCAGGCCCGAAATATCGATGAAGCCAACCGCCACGTGCGCTCGTGTCCTCACCGCTCTAGCCAATTCGACTTCGAGCTGTTCTTTGAAATGACAGTGATTAAAAAGCCCCGTCAAACCATCGCGCACCATGCGATTCACCAGCAGACGCGCACGGTGAATGCGCCCTGTCACAACCACCAACAAATCGCCCTCACTCACTGGTTTTGGCAAAAAATCATCGCCCCCTAATTGCAAAGCCAAAAGACGACTCTCCGTATCACTCTGGCTGGAAAGAAAAACAATCGGCACACCCAGACAACTGTCTTGCTGGCGCAGCACAGCCGCGAGTTCAAACCCATTGCAATCAGGCAAAGCCCTATCGAGCAAGATTAAATCAGGAGAAAAATCGGCCACCGCATCCAGCGCCCTGAGTGGCTGGCTCAAAAGTGAAACTTTGATGCCCGCTTGGGTGAGCCAAGCCGACAATTGCCGCGACTGAACCAAATCGTCATCGATGATTAACACGCGATAGGGATCACGCGATTTGCGCGCTGTGATTGAATCCAAACGATCAATTAAACGAGCCATTTCGAAAGGTCTCGCCATACACCCGCTCACGCCGGCTCTGACAGCCGCAAATTGAGACGTCATATTGCTATCGGGTAAAAGGGCAATAACGGGAAGCAAACATCCAGACACTTTCCGAAGCAAAACTTCCACAGCGGCTTCGGAGGCGTCTTCGGCAGGCAAACCAATCAAGACATCTGGCGTATGCATTTTTAGCCAAGCATCCATGCGCCCAACATGACAAGCCTGTGCACGATAGCCATAATAACCAATCTGCACAGCCAATTCATGAGCTTGCTCCTGATCGTCTGAGATCACACACACCAAAGGACCCAAGCAACTAGACGATGCAGGGGACTGTTCGCGGCGATCCTCCTCAGACATCACGTTGGTAATAAGCGCATCTTTGACGATGGCTTCCAGATCAACCAAAGCGCACACAATGTCGACATTAACAGACGCTTCAGGCATTTCCCCCAAAGCCATTCCCGCTGCAAGGGCTGTATCTAATCGTTGTGCGGCCACACCAATAGCTGCGAAACCATACGTACCCGCTGATCCGGCTAACTGATGAGACAGCTGATGAAATTTGCGTAAAGCTTCGTAATCACCATTGACCGCCAGATGGCGATCCCACAATTTTCGCAAACGGGTGATTTTTTCTGGCAAATGCAGCGCATACTGCTGACGAAACTCATTTAGCTTCGCTTCCAAAGTTGCGTCTTTGTCAACCTTCATGCCGGGCACTCCAGAGACTCTGTAGCTGAGCCACGAGCGTCATCGGATCAAAAGGTTTGGAAATAACTCCCAAAGCATCCATCGCCTTGTATTGTTCAACTTCTTGTGGCTGCACCTTTGCTGTCATAAAAACCACTGGTACGCGTGCCAAAGCCGGCACAAGACGCATCGCTTTGAGCGTGGCGGGTCCATCAAGACCTGGCATCATCACATCGAGTAAAAGCAAATCCGGTTCAAAAGCTTTTGCTTTTTCCAAAGCTTCATGTCCAGACGAGCAAACGAGAACAGTCAAACCCCTTGCCTCAAGAGCCAGCTTGGCAACGAATTGGATATCAAGATCATCTTCCACATAAACAACGCGTTGCAACGGAACATCTGTCATAAGTCCTCCCATCCTGCCAGATTTCGCTGAACTTCGCACCCGAATTTGTCAACCCGCAAATGGCGGATAAATAATTGAAAAGTTCACCAATTTATTCTAATTCTGGGGGGATTTGCACATACAAAAAATTTTACTCATAGCCTGCACGATTGCCCTCCTATCGGGGTTGGCCGTTTGGTGCTTGTATTCTCCCCGGCCCCTCAAATGGCTGGTCTGTTACGCCACCAATTTATCGGCCAGCGATTTTAAAAAAGTCGACTGGGCCCTTGTCGATCAAGACAGTGATCCCAATACCTGGAAAAATGACCACACGCGCTTCATAGCTTATTTAAGCCTGGGCGAAGCCAATTTGACTCGTTCCTATTTAAAAAAATCGGCAAAGGCCCCCTACCTCATCCAAGCCAACACCAATTGGCCAAGCGCTTACTGGGTTGATATCCGCCATCCGGAATGGCGCAAACTGATTTTAGAAACTGTCTTGCCACTCATTGCTGCCAGAGGTTTTGATGGTGTCTTTCTCGATACACTCGATGTCCCTATCGAATTGGAACGCCAAGATCCTACGCGTTATGCAGGTTCAAAGACAGCTTTACTCCACCTCATTAAAGAGATCAAAACCCGGCATCCGGACTGGATCATCATCTCCAACAATGCTCTCGAGCTCTTAAATGAGCTGAGTCCGTCTTTGTCAGCCGCTCTGGCTGAAGACGTTTACACCCGCTTTGATTTCACCAAAAACCGCGCCGTGCTGACCCCGCAAAATGAAAGCAGGGAAAAAGTCACTGTCCTGAAAGCCTTTGCCAAGAAAACAGGAAAGCCTGCCCTAACGCTTCTCTACACTGATGACCTGGTGCCAACTGACTTGGCAAAAGTCACAAAACAAGCCACAAACGATGGTTTAAGTTGGTACGCCACCAAAAATGATCTCATGACCCTTGGAACCCTTGAAGCGCCATGAAACATTTTTTCACTTTTACCCTGGCTCTTTTTTCCCTTAGTTTAGGACCAAGCGCCACTTGGGGCCAAACAGGCACCCCCATTGCGCGTAAAATTTTGGCCCTTTATGAACCCTTTCCCAACGTTGTCGACGAAATTTACCAATCTGAAATCCATCGCCATGCTGAAGTCATCCTTAATCACTTAGGGTTAGACGTCATTTATCACCGTATCGATAAACCCTTGCCCAGCAATCTGGCAGCACGTGGTTATCGCGGCATTGTTTCGTGGTTTAGCAATGGTTCTGCCGCGCCTGATGCTGACACCTACTGCGACTGGCTCAGCCAACAAATGAGTGACGGCGTAAAATGGATTCCCTTGCAGCGCACGGGCATTCTCCAGAAAAATAAATCGCGCTTGTCACAAACCTGCCAAAAAACCATGCAGCAGTTGGGTGTTTCTTATGGTGGAGAAACTACGCATGACCCGTTGTATTTGGAAATCGTCAAAAAAGATTCCCCTATGGTCGAATTTGAACGACCTTTGAGTTTAACAGAAGATCTATACTACGTCCGCCTCAAACCCGTCACACCAGCGTCTATCAAACCCTATTTGATCCTACGCCGCACCGATATCGACGATAGTGAATCGCCACTTGTCTTCACATCGCCAAAGGGTGGGTTTGCCTATGCAGGCTTCGTGCTGTACGAAAACCGTCAATTCAACAAAATGAAATGGCGGATTAATCCCTTTGCTTTTTTTAATGAAGCCTTAGGCCTTAATGGCCTGCCAAAACCTGACACAACAACTCTAAATGGGCGCCGACTCTTCATGACCCATGTCGATGGCGATGGCCTTTTTAATGCTTCACAAATTAACCGAGAACTTTATGCTGGCGATGAAATTTTGACTCTGGTCAAAAAATACAGTCTGCTACCTTTTTCACTCTCGATCATCACAGGCTATCTGGAAATGCCTGAATTCAACAGCCCGCGTATCGACACCCTTTACACAGATCTTTTGAACGCCCCTAATGTCGAAATCGCCTCGCATGGCCATGCCCATCCGCTCATTTGGGCAAAAAATACTTTTGCGCTTGATGTGCCAAATTATCGCTACAGTGCCGAATTTGAAGTTAAAGGCTCCATCGAAAAACTGAGGGAACTCTTAAAACGACTAGCCATCGATAAACCCGTCACAGCTTTTTTTTGGACCGGTGATTGCTTGCCCAGTGAACAACAGACCCAATTAGCCGAAGACGCGGGTGTCCTAAATATCAACGGTGGCGATAGCTCCTTTGATGCAGCCAATTACGACTCATATGCTTTTTTGACACCGATTGGCGTCTTGCGTGGTCAGACTCGGCAAATCTATGCAGCAACAGCCAACGAAAATGTCTATACCGATTTATGGCGCGCCCGCTTCTATGGCTATCGCGATGCGATTCAAAGCTTCCGTAATACCGAAGCCCCTGTCCGCATCAAACCCATCGACATTTATTACCACTATTACAGTGGCGAAAGACAGGCCTCCATGGCCGCGCTGAATGAAGCTTATACCTACGCCATCAGTCAGCCCATCCAGCCTGTTTTTGTCTCCGAGTATATCCGCATCGCCCAAGATTTTTTTAGCACTCAGCTGGAACATTTGCCAGATGGTGGCTTCCGTATCGTGAACCGCGGCCAGCTGAAAACAATTCGGTTTGATGACACAACCCAAGTTGTCGATCTGACACGCTCAAGCGGTGTCCTTGGTTTTAATCACTCTCAAGGCAGTCTCTACGTCCATCTGGATCAAAATTCAGAACATGTCCTTTATTTAACGACGCTGCCACAAACCCAGCCTTTTCTCAGCAACGCCAGCTTTAACATCAGTCAGTGGCAAAATAAGCATGGCGAAATTCATTTTTATAAAAAATCGTGGATAAACCCCCAAGCTGTCTTTGGTGGCCTTAAACCAAATCGCCTATACGAAATTCACGAAGGGAAAAGGGTATCCAAGACCTTGAGTAATACTCAAGGGGTTTTAACAGTCGGATTTTCGGTGATAGAAAAATCGACTTCCCCCAGTGAGGTGCTCATTCGTGAAGCTCTCTAGGAAAACCATGCTGCTATTTTTCCTGGCTATTGGTGCCTTGGGACTTTTTTTGTACCCGCGTGAATTTTTTGTCGCCTTCATGGAAGAGGGCTCTCAAAGTCTGGCAACTTCCGAGGCCAATTATCGCGCCTATTTGCGTCTCCATCCCGGTGATACCTATGCTGTCTTTCGACTAGCTGATGTGTATAATCGCATGGGAAAGCCCTCTCAAGCCACCCAGATACTCAAAGAGCTGCTCGACAAACGCCCAAAAGATTGGAAAATTGCCGAACGCTACTTGGCTCAACTCGAAGAAGTTGGTGATTTGGAAAAACTTTACTTGGCCCGTCAAACCATAGCCACTGCCTTTAAAGACGTTGCCCGTTTCCCCAAAAAACGTCTCACCTTCCTGCTCGAATCGGCTCTGCAATATGCCCTGTACAAACAAGACTTCGAAATTGCCGAAACCCTTTTGCGCACACTCATTACCACGGCCAAAGACCCAAGGTATTTTCTTGAGCTTTCTGAAAATCTTGATCACGGGCTCAAAAATTTCGACAAAATCCTCCCCCGCCTCCAGCTCAAGCTGGCCAAAAACCCTAACGACCTTAACCTCCGACTGGAACTCATCAATCTTCTCCTCATTTTAAAAAGAACAACCGAAGCCAAAACACTCGCTGAAGCCACAGATGACTTGATTCCAGACAATTTTACACTCCTGCAAATGCTATCTGCCATTTACAGCAAACTGGATGACAAAGTCAGAGAAGAGCAAACCCTTCAGCGCCTGCTCAAGCTAAAAACTTTAGACGATGAACAGAAAATAAACCTCATGCGTGATCTGGCCAACCTCTACCAAGAAACGCAGCGAACCAATGAAGCTCTCGTGCTTTTTAAAAACCTGCTGTCGAAAAATACACAGGACCCCCAGAACTGGCTCAGTCTGATTTATGCGCAAAGCGATCTCAAACTTTGGGATGATGCCATCGCAACAACCACCCACTATCTGGACAAGTTTCCAGACGATGTCGAGCAATTCAAAAATCTGGTCGGGCTCTATTTGTATGAAAAAAAATCAACAGTTCAGCTCAGCTTATACAAGGATTTTCTGCGTCAACACCCCGATACCAGCTTAGCCCTTGATGTCGCCTACTTACTCATTGAAAAAAAACAAAAAACGGCAGCGCTCGCCTGGTTGCAAGCCATTCGTCAACAGTGGCCCCATGAACGCAAAATCACCATCGCCTTGGTTGGCTTGCTCCTTGAAGACGGAGACAATCCTCAAGCCCGGCCTCTTTTGCGTGAACTTTTACGCTCGGAGCCTGGCAACACGGAATGGATTCTGGCACTCGTCAGTTTAGAGATTAAATTTGGCTCAAAAAATACCGCGCTTCATTTACTCGAACAACTGGCCACTCTCAAAAATGATAGTACCACCAGGCAACTTGTAGGCCGCGAACTGTTGTTTATGGGTTTTGGGGCCAGGGCCGAGCATCACTTACTCATGAGTTTAGATAAAGATCCCACAGCTGAGGCAACCTGGTTTTGGCTAGCGGAAACAGCCTATTACCTTGGGCATACGCGTGATGGGAAAATGCGTTCAGCAAAAACTGTCGCCTTGCTTGAGAAAAAGCAGGGACTCTCACTCGAACAAACACGCAGGCTCCTCAAATCAAAAGCCCGAATCAAAATCAATGAGGCCATCTTATCGCGCTATGCTGCAGCTCTCAAAACTAACCCATCTTCTAAAGATCTCCACCTGGATTTCATCGATGCTTTGCTCGAACACGGCGACACTAAACGTTCAGCTACACAAATTTCCCTTTATCTCAAACACTACCCAAAAGAGCTTGAGGCTTTACTGCCTTACAAAGTCCGCCTAGCTTTTCTTAAGAGCGAATGGGTACAGGCCGCTGATATGCTCAAACGCCTAGTCGCCAAGAACCCTCTGGCCTGGGCTTTTCGGCGTGATCTTGGCGAAGCGCTGGTCCTCGGTGGCCATTGGCTTGACGGCATTCGGAACTATGACCAAGTCGCCCTGGCGACGGCCAATGAATTGAAGCTCAAACGCCGATTAAATGAACTCCATGACACCTTCGATAACAAAGTTGGCACGCGTATTCGCTACATCTCTCTGGGCTCCGAAGCGTATTGGGAAGAGCAGCTTTTCGGCGAGGTTTTCTTTGGCGAGCCACTCAGACTTTTAACGACTGTCAAAACAGGGCAGTATGCCTCGCCCTCAAATGCGTTTACAGGCACCACGGTTTCTGGCGACATGACCCTGCGCTACCAACCCAAACCCTCTTGGCAGTTTGAAGCCGGACTCACTTTTGGAACGGCTGACTTGCGTAAAACTTTTGGTACTCGTTTTGGCGTGTCTTTTGAACCCCAAGAAAGTTCACACATCGAACTAACCGGCAGCCTACGCGAGCTGCGTCTGGATATGCCCCAATCCGTGGCCAATGGCCAAATCGATGACCGTTTTTTATTCAATGCCGAAACGTTATTCAAAAAACGGATCCTGCTCAAAGGTGAAGCCGCATTCGAACGGCATGTTCTCCCTGGCGGTGAAACGGGCTATGGCTACCACCTGCAGCCCTCTATCGCTTACATCACTCTCTTTGAACCCTTTGTGACCTTTGGCTATCAATTCACCTTTACCGACGAATCCGGCTCCGCCTTTTTAGCGAGAGTCCCTCTCATCGCCCGTAGCCAAACCCATTATTTGACCGCCTATTTGGCTCAATCTATAACAGACAATCTCAAGTTTGAAGCCTCACTCTTTGCCGGTGAAGATACGGCCCGTGACCTACACCTATTCGAGGGTGATCTCTTCGGCACAGCTCTCCGCTTGAAATGGTTTGCCTCCCGTCATATCATTCTGGACGCTGGTTATGACTTTGGAAAAGAAACGCGCTCCGGCGTTTCGGGACAGGCTCACCAAGTCGAACTCACGCTAACGGGACACTGGTTTTAACTTATGAAAATTCTCCTCATCGATGACGAAAAAGATTTCACCGACCTCATTGGCACACTGTTAGGCTTCCACGACCACCAAGTCGATGCCTTCAACGATCCCACACAAGTCGAATCAGCCATTAAATCGAACCATTATGCCCTCATCGTTACGGATCTCATGATGCCCAATCTTGATGGTTTTGCTCTGGTCGAAAAAATCCGCGCCCAAAAGGCTTATCAAACGATTCCCATCATTGTTTTGTCAGCAAAAATACTGGAAGATGACGATCGCAAATTTCTCTTACGCCACCATGCTCATTTCATGGTCAAACCCTTTGAACCTATTGGCCTGGTTGAACAAATCAACCGGCTACTCGCTGAAACGCAATGAAAACATACGCTGTTCTCTACGAAGTCCCTTTGCTCTATGCGTTGTTGTACGCGTTCAATCAGCTTTTTTATCCAGATCTCCCCGGTTTTATTGACATCACCCCCCACCCATTTTGGGGAGTCATTCTGCTGTTTGCTTTGCGCTATGGGACAAATGCGGGGTTTTACTCTGGCGTGTGCGGAGCCGCTCTATTTTTTGCCTGCACCTGGTTTGAAGGCGAACGGTTTCTTTTTGATGACACATTTTTTTTCTTTGAACCTTTTCTCTTCATTATCATCGGAACCTTATGTGGTTATGCCGTGCAATGTTACAAAAATCAGATTACCTTCCTCACGCAAGAGACAACAGGTCTACGGGACAGAGAACAAAAACTCATAGAAGAACATAAGTTTCAGCAAAGTATCATCAGCGAGCTGGAAAAACGCATTGTCACACGCATCAATACGCTCATTCATCTTTATGAAGGGGCCCGCAAACTTGAATCATCCCTCTCAAGAGAAGTTTATAAAGCTGCTTTGGGCTTTACCATGAAGATCTTGGAAGCCCAAGCTGGTGCTATTTATCTTCTGGAGCAAGGCAAACTCATCGTTAAAGAAACAGTGGGTTGGGAAACTGACAATCATTGGCCCCGTGAGATTCTACCCGGAGAGGGACTTGCTGGCAAAGCCTTTGCCAGCGGAAAACTCACCACAATTCGCGACGTCCTTGGTACAGAAAAAGCCGAAGCTGAAGCGGATTGCCTCATTGCTGGAGTTTTGAAACGCGGAGAAGCCGGTGAACCTATCGGAGTGCTCTGTATTCAGAGGCTCCCTTTTTTACAATTCAACAATGCCAAC
>Ga0209824_10000976_pt1 | contig 17095 bp, 19 predicted proteins | sample VDWuncwatermetaG_FD_184124 | JGI IMG/M metagenome (GOLD analysis project Ga0209824, IMG submission 184124) | Wastewater microbial communities from Netherlands to study Microbial Dark Matter (Phase II) - VDW unchlorinated drinking water (SPAdes)... ... | reverse complement strand
GTTTTGCGTTTCCCATCGAGGAGCTGAAAATCACCATTTGGAGCCGCCTGCGTTTTGAACGCTTGGTCCATTATGTCGGCAATGTGGTTGCCGTCGGCGTCTTTCATGATGTCGGCATTGAAGGTTAGGGTCTTGATTCCCGCTTCGGTGAGATTTTGTTTGGTGATAATCATGGCTGCTCCTCGGCTTGGACTGACAGAAGTTGCTGAAAAAGCGATCTTTTTAGCACGAATTCGGTCAGGACCAATCGCTTTGCAGGTCTTGTGGCAGAAAACAAGACGCAGCTGGCCAAATGCCAGAACTATAATTGACAAGGTCCTGATTTCATTAGCTTGTGACAACAGGTGCAAATATCATTATCAGTGAGGTGCTTTCATGCAAGTTTCGACTTTTTTGGCGGCGCTGAAGCTTTAAAAAAGAAATAAAGAGCCATCTTCAGTAACAAAAAATAGTCGATTACGTCAGAAAATCCCATAATACTCCCACAAAAGAGACGGATTTGATCCAATAATGACCTCACAATGATCTAGCGACCTATTCGATAGAACTTTGCAAGAGTCGATTTTTCTTAATTAAACTGGCAATTTATGGAAAGTGAGAAGAACTGCAAATCCAGTGTTAATCGGCTTGGGAAGCTGGCAGGCTACCATTACATCACACCCGCGTGCTGAATTCGTTTGTATTATCAAATTCTTATGCTTGGCAAATGAAATTTTAGGTAGACTTGTGATTTCATAGATTTTCGAGATTTCTCATAATACGAGAGCGGTTCGGAGCGTTGGAAGTTATGAGGTTGTCTGATTGAAAATTATAAGAATCAATAAAATGGTTGTTTATTATAATTTTATATCAATATATTGCTAGTTATAGTATGATCATCTTATGCCAGCATATTTGAAAGTGATTGTATTGGCACAAATGAGGCGCCGTGAAAAAATCGAATACATTTTCTCCGCTGACAAAACGTCTTCTGGCTCACATGGGTGAGAACATTAAGCTGGCCCGTTTGCGGCGGGATTTATCTTTAAAGGCCGTGGCCGAGCGGGCAGGACTCGCTCTAAATACAGTGGTAGCTATTGAGAAGGGTGCTCCAGGCGCTAGTATTGGGGCGATTGCCAATGTTTTGCAAAGTTTAAATTTGGCAGAAGATATTTCGCTGCTCGCAAAAGACGATATTTTGGGTCGTAAGCTGCAAGATTTGAAAATGCAGCCAAAGCAAAGAGCGTCAAAAAAGGTTTTATTAAATGAGTAAAAATGCTCACAAACATATAGAAGTTTGGGCGGATTGGTTTGCTGATCGTGACGCGCAGAAAGTTGGAATTTTGAGTGCTTTTGTCACACGCGGCAAAGAGACATTTTCTTTTGAATATGACGAGTCTTGGCTCAAAGGACCTTATAAATTCCAACTGGATCCCAAATTGAAATTGTTCAAAGGGGCACAGTTTGCTCCCAACGATACACCCAATTTTGGCATCTTCCTTGATTCCTCACCGGATCGCTGGGGGCGAACTCTTTTGCAGAGGCGAGAAGCGATTTTGGCTAAACTTGCAAAACGGCCCACTCGCACATTCATGGAGTCAGACTATCTTTTAGGCGTGTATGATGGTCACCGCATGGGCGGTCTTAGGTTTAAATACCCTGAAGGAGCATTTTTGGATGATCAAAAAGACAATGCCACGCCGCCATGGACATCGCTGCGTGAGTTAGAGCAGGCTAGCTTGCATTTGGAAGATAAAGATGCCGAAGATGATCCGCAATTTTCTAATTGGTTGAAACTTCTGGTGGCTCCCGGTTCCTCGCTTGGCGGGACGCGTCCCAAGGCCAGTGTGATTGATACGAAACAAAATCTGTGGGTTGCTAAATTTCCAAGTCAAAACGATGAGAAAGATATGGGGGCGTGGGAGGCTGTCGCCCACGCTTTGGCACAAAAGTGTGGGCTCACTGTCCCGGAGGTTCGTCTCGAAAAATTTGGCAAAAAGCATCACACTTTTCTCTCCAGGAGATTTGATCGTGCAGGGCGGCAAAAACGAATTCATTTTGCGTCAGCGATGACAATGCTGGAACACAAAGATGGTGATGACGCTTCGCAAGGGGCAAGCTATTTGGAGCTGGTCGATTTCATCATCGAGAATGGCAGTCATGTGAATCGTGATCTCGAAGAACTCTGGCGCAGAATCGTATTTTTCATCAGCATTTCCAATTCTGACGACCATTTGCGCAATCATGGATTTCTTTTAGGCCCCGGTGGTTGGGAATTGGCTCCGGCTTACGATATGAATCCAAATGAATTTGCTGCGGGATTAAGTTTGAACATTTCAGAGGTAAGCAACGCTTTGGATTTCGATTTGGCAATGGATGTGGTCCCATTTTTTAGAATCAAAGCCGATAAGGCCAAGGCGATTTTGCAAAAAAATAAAAAAGAGGTGAGTATGTGGCGCCGTTTTGCCGATCAATATGACATCAGCAAAAGGGCGCAAGACCGAATGGCGTCTTGTTTTAGATGAGTCAATGTTGCCTAATAAATTTGACTAGGCAGATTTTCTAACGCGTTGACATCACACCCGCGGCGCGCTTGGCACCTATCATTATTCTGGCTATTAATTTCAAGTTAAAATTTTGGCACAGCTTTTGCTCTAGTCTTTGTCATGCTTGGCACAATCGTTAAATTCAAGGGTTTACAATCCAAAAAGAATTTTGTGCCAAAAAATTAATCACGCTTGCTGGTAAAGTAGGCACCATAAGGAGTCACCAATGAAGGTCAAGAGCATGACAGAAATCGGACAAATCGATGTGGATCAAGATGGCGTCTTGGAAGTTTTTTATCAAGTTCAGACTGGGCAGGGATTTGATATTCTTCTTAAGCAAAATGTGGAGGGGCAGGATTATTTTGTTAAACTCTCACCCCATGATGAAGATGTGATCACTAATTTGGTGCTCGATACAGGGGCTGGCACATTAGCTTATTCTTATACCGATAAACATCATCACAGAGGTGGCAAAGGTGGTAGTGGACGGACTTATCATGGCAAGAATTTTCTTGATCGAGACGACATCATGCGGATCGCGTCTCGGCAGATAAAAAGTGGCGGCGTAAAAGTTGAGCTGCCGACAGGTTAAGCCTGTTTGCGGCTATCCAGAAAATCATACAAAATTCCATAACGCAGGCCGCGGTCGCTGATCCACAGGGTGTCTGCGTCAAAGTAAAGGGCTGTGGCTAACAGGAGCCGCGCGCCAGCAACAATGACGTCAGCTCTAAGTGGTGTCATGCCGGGGAGTTTTTGTCTTTCATGGGTTGGGATGGCGCCGATGCGTTCGGCAATTTCTTGTAATACCAATTGGCTGAGTTGGCTTTGGTGGACTTTTTTTGGATCGTAAACCGCTAAGCGCTGAGCCATGGCTGCGAGTGTTGTGGCTGTGCCAGCTGTGGCGATAAGGCTTGGTTTTGAGCCTCTTTGTGCGGTTGGCACATTTGCTAATTCGTGTGACATATTTTCGAGCTGTTCAAAAATATGTTTGTCCAGTTGTTTTATTTCTGCATGCGAGGGCGGATCACCCGCCAAGAATTGTTCGGTGAGTTTGACAGAACCAAAGGGGATGGATTTGGCGACAAGGCTTTTGCCGTTATCGAAGATAAATTCAGTTGAGCCACCCCCTATATCGACAGTTAACCGAGGCAGCGGGACAATATTTTCAAAATCACGTTTTGTGGCTGCGTAAATGAGTTCGGCTTCACGCTCACCTGATATGACTGTGATGGGAATTTGCAGTTTGTTTTTGACGCGCGCTATAAACTCTGTCGCGTTTGATGCCTGGCGAAAGCCTGCTGTGCCAATGGCAATGATTCGTGTACAGGCGTGTTGCTCCAGCACAGTTTTAAAATGAGTGAGTGCAGAAAATGTGCGGTCCATGGCACCTGGCAGAAACTTGCTATTTTTGTTGAGGCCTTCACCCAAGCGGACCACACAGGCTTCGTCGTGAAGGATAGTCAAGTGAGGGTCAGTCTGAACATTGGCCACAAGTAAAGTCAGCGTATTCGTGCCAAGATCGATGATAGCGATTCGTTCCACTACTCTTCCTGCGTTAACCAGGGGCCCCAATCGGGGTTGATGCAACCAGCCGATTTAGGAATGAGCGTTTGGGCATTGCCATCGACAAGCATGACCATCAGCCCACCACGTGAGGATGCATAAGCCACGTAGCGGGAATCGGGGGACCATGTGGGCGCTTCGTTATTGCCTTCACCACGAGTCAAACGTTGAATGTTGGAGCCATCGGCCTCCATAACGAAGATGTCAAAGGCGCCTTGATCGCGTGAGGTGAAAATAATCTTGCTGCCATCGGGGGACCAATCGGGTTGATCGTTTTGATAACCGGTGTAGGTGAGTCGGGAAGCACCGCCACCACCAATAGCCGATCTAAAGAGATGGAGCCCGCCAGCTCGCTCGGAGGCAAAAACGACTTCGCCACCATCAGGCGAGACAGTGGGCGAAACATCGATGTTGGGACTGCGAGTGATCTGACTCAAAACCCGGCCACCCGTGCTGACCAAGTAGAGTTCGGTGTCACCCGATTTGGCTGAGGCCAAAACGAGACCTTTGCCACCGGGCACCCAAGCGGGGGTGATGGTCGTTGATTGGAATTTGGTGACCTGACGACCATTGATGTAAACTTCTGGGTAACGCGAGTTGAAAGCGGTGAAGGCCACGCTGCCGCCATCTGGCGAGAAGGCGGGTGAGATGGCATTTAAGCCGCTCTTAACACCGCCCATGCGTTCGCCATCCATTTCGAAGGTGGCGATGGTGCGTTTGAAGGAGCGACCACACGAGGCGGCAATTTTGGATTCGAAGGGGCCGCGTGTGCCGGTGAGTTCCTTCATGAGAGAATCGGTGAAGCGATGCACAGCGTCAGCATAATTTTTGGCATTGACGGTGTACTGCTTGCCCAAAATCATTTTTTGTTCAGCGACATCGTAGAGCCGCAGTTCCAGCTTGCTGCCAGAGACCACCCCTTTGACGAGCGCTTGGGCGTCAAGGGCTTTCCATTTGGAGAAATCGATGTGTTCGACATCGCGGTCGTCACTGGGAAATTTGGATTCGTCCAACACATTGAAAATGCCCGCTATGGTTAAATCCTTGATGAGCAGATCGGCGTATTTGGAACCTGCTCCCGATGGGCTGCCTGAAGGCGTGAGAAAATTCGGCACGGCAATGGGGAACTTATTGTTGGAGGCTTCATCGATCAGAATGTAGATTCTGGCGTGCGCGGCGGGCATCGAAAAAAATAGCAAAGTCAGCATAAGGAGTCTTTTTAGCATAAGCGTCCTTTAGGAAAAAGGTGTCGCTTAGACAAGGGGAATTTGCCTGATTTGTGGTCTGTCAGCTTTGGCAAAGTGTGTGTTGAAAGCCCAGTAAGCTTTTTTAACGTGTTTGGCCGAATTTTATTCTGTTGACTTGGGTTTCAAGAGGATTAAATTGTTTGTTCTCAATTGTGGGAGCGTGACCAGACAAGGCCGCGGCGGGCGGGTCTAACGGGGAGCACATCATGAATAAAAAAGAACTTGAACGTTTTAAAAAGTTGCTTGAAGAGCGCCGTGAAGACTTACTCAAACAGGCGACTCGCGTCAAAGAAGATGGGATCAATTTCAGTCAGGACGATTTACCCGATGAAGTCGATCTGGCTAGTTTTGAATCTGATCAAAGCATGAGCCTTCGTTTGCGTGATCGTGAACGTATCTTGTTGCGTAAAATCGAAAAGGGTTTGGAAAAAATTGCTAGCAGCGAATACGGTGTTTGTGAAGCTTGTGGAGAAGACATCTCCATCAAACGGCTGGAAGCCCGCCCTGTGACAGATCTTTGTATTCGCTGTAAAGAAGAGCAAGAACGCCAAGAACGTTCGTTTGCAGAATCTTGAGTTTGAAGTTTGGCATGTCCGTTCTCACCGACAAAAAAGCGCGTCTTAAAAATCTCTTACTCCGCTTGTCTTACGAGCAGCGGGAGGTTGTTCTCGCCTCCGGCCAAAAATCCAATTTTTATTTCGATGGCAAACAGACGAGTTTGCATCCTGAAGGCGCTTGTCTGCTTGGCGAGCTGCTCTATGATGCTGTGCGGGCGTTGCCAGAGCCAATTGAGGCTGTTGGTGGGCCGACTTTAGGGGCCGATCCGTTGGTCACAGCGGTGGCTTTAGTCAGTCATCAAAAGAACGATCCCATTCCGGCTTTTATCATTCGCAAGGAACCCAAAAAGCATGGGACAGGGCAGTGGCTTGAGGGGATCAAAAATCTTCGTGAAGGTGCCTGCGTGGCGATTCTAGAAGACGTGGTGACCTCGGGGAGTAGCTCTCTGGAGGCTGTGGCCAAAGCGAGAGAATATGGGCTCAAGGTTGTGGCTGTTGTCTCAATTGTTGATCGCGGGCAGGGTGGAGCCCAAGCTATTTTATCTGCTGGGCTGACGTTCTCGGCGCTCTTCACCAAAGATGAATTGCTAGCGGGCACATAAGGAGGAACCGGATGAAAGTGCGTTTCTTCTGCCTGATTTTTTTCTTTGCTGTTGGTTTCGTGGGTTGTTCCGGCAACAAAAAGAGTCCTGCCTATTCCCATCAGCTGCATCATTGGACGCGTGCAAAAGAGCAGTTTCAGAAAGACCTGCATTTTGTTTCTGTCAAAGTGCACGCAACGCTGCTCAGTCAGGATATGATTTTGGCTCAAGCCAATGAAGTGGCTCAGATTTATGCCTCTGATGTCGAACAGCAAAAATACCTGGAGCAGACACTGACTGAGACGCGCGAGACGCTAACTTTCTTTGTCAGTTTTTATGGATACGACAGGAAGTATGCTGATTTGAGCCGAGTCAATTCCAGTTGGAAGGTGTATCTTGATGACCGCGGGGTCAGTCTAGATCCCCTCAAGATAGAGAAAATTCGTTATTTGACACCTCTGCAGCGCCGTCTTTATCCCTATGTCGATACCTGGTCGTCTTTCTATTTTGTCACTTTTGCCAAAAATGGAAATGCGGCTTATCGTGATTTGACGCTGTCTATTCGTGGCCCTGATGGACGAGCGGATTTGTCGTGGCCATGAGTGTCTTTTTCGCCGTCATTCAGACAGAAAACACCTCTTTTGCTAACCAGCTTGTTGGTGGTTTGACTGTGCAAGACAGAGTGAAGCGATTGCTTACGCAGGCTGGGTTTCATGTTGTCGATGCGGTTGCGGCTGGCACACCTTTTCTTTCGGTGCGAGGCGATGCGCAATACGGACTGGCCACATTTAGTAAAATTAAAGCCTTGTTGGGGCCTGTTGATTTAGGCTTCTCTTCTCGCGATGGCTCAACTCTGCCGATTTCCTGGCATGTATCAGGCGGACTTCAGCAGCGGGTTAGCCTTGATAGTCCCTCTGTTTTCCAAACGGGAGAGACAGCTCAGCGGGCTCTTGAAAAATTGGCCGAGTCTTGTTTGGAGACGATGTTTAAAGAGATTTTCGATGCCACTGAAGGTTGGGTGGCGCGCGGGATTAATAAACGCTTTTCATTTCCTCTGACAAAAATCTTGCTTAACACCTCTTTGACACCCAATGTTTTGACTGTGCTGATTTTTATGATGGGGCTTTGTGGCGCCTTTTTTGTGGCGTCTTCCAGTTACGGTTTACGTGTTGTGGGCGTAAGTCTTTTGCAATTCAATTCTATTCTGGATGGCTGTGACGGAGAAATGGCTCGTATTAAAGGATTGAGCTCCAAACTGGGTGCCTGGATGGATACAGTGGCTGATGATATTTTAAATAATGCCCTGTTTATAGCTTTGATTGTTGGGGTTTATCGAGAGATGGAGAATTCTTTTCTGCTCACGTTGGGGGGCTTAACGACGCTGGCGTCACTGGGTGTTAGTTTTTTTATTTATCGATTTTTACTGAAAAATAACACCGCCAATGCCGCCCATTTTCGCCTGTCTTGGGAGCGGTCTACAGGGCATGAACCCCAAGCTAAAAGTTTGTTTGATCGCGTCAAACCTGTGCTAAAACGAGATTTTTTTATTTTGGTGATTTGGGTCTTTGTGGTCTTGAACCTGAGGCCCGCCTTGATTTTACTGAGTGCGCTGCCTGTTTGGAGCGCTTTTCTTGTTTACACAGCGTCTTTTATCCATGAGAAAATGAAGGCTTCATGATGAACAACAAAACTTTTCAGAAATCACTGAAGCCCAGCGCGGTGGAAGAGGCTGTTGATTATTATTTTTTTCGGCGTCTGGCGCATGTGTTGGTTCCTCATCTGATTCGTCTTGGGCTCTCTCCTAATCAGGTGACTTTTATCAGCTTGCTTTGGGGTGTTTGTGGGGCATTTGCGGCGTATCAGCACTATTTTTTAGTTTCGGCTTTATTGGTTATTGTGGCGATTATTTTTGATTGTTGTGATGGACAAGTGGCGCGCTTGACGGGCCAAACAAGTCCGATCGGTCGGGCAATGGATGGGACTTTTGATTTGATTTGGGTGACGAGTCTTTGGCTCGGCATTTTTTTTTCCGGGTATGTCCAAAAATCAGCTTTGCCGGGGATGAGTGAACTCATGTGTTTTGGCGGTGCGGCCATGATTGTCCATTGCTGGGCTTTTGATGGCATCAAGATAAAATATCTGGAATTGGTCGAACCTGATTTTTCTGAACAATCGGTTAGCACGCCCGTGGCTTGGCAAATGATGAAGTCTTATTTTCGCAGAGGGATGCTGGTGCATGGCCTGTTGGCCTTTTGTTTGGCTTTTCAGACTTATTTTTTTATTGATGGGGGCACTCAACGCAAGCGGCTTGAACCCAGTGTGCAACAAAGAGAAAAAATTCGTGTGCAGCTCGAGCCCGTTATGCGTTTTTGGACATGGCTGGGTGAAGGGCAGCACAACACTTTGGTCATTATTGGTTTGTTGTTTGCGCCCTTAACGCCTCTGGTTTTGTACGCGGCTTTTTTCATCATTGGCATTTTGATGTCTCTATGGATGGTGGTGGGTCTATTTAGGTGGGCACGGCTGTATGGGGCTATCCAAAAAAGTCTGGCTGACGTTGCAATGACTGCTTGATTGTCGATAGAGCTTTCCCTTATAACAGCGTCGACCGTTTGGTGCCTGCCATCGATTCGGTCGCCATCAAAAAGGAGATTTATTATGATGCTTAAAAAAGTTTTGCTTACAGCTCTGGCACTTGTCACTTTAACAGGTGGCGTTGCACAGGCGCAATATTGCGGTGGAACTGTTGTCGATTATGGGGATTGTAGCAACAATGTGCGCGCCTATGCGGCCAGCTGTTGCCCGTCGGGTTATCGGGTTCAAGGTGTTGCTTATGCCGACATCAGCAAAGCTGACTTTGCCGATGCCTATTCGGCCGTTTGTCGCTCCATTGCCAAAGGCAACGACATGATGCCAACGGATTTTCAGCGCGCGCCCATCACGTTAGTTTGCAATAAAAATGAAGTGTTTGCAGGTCTTGCCTGCAAGGATATGTCTAACAAAGGGTCTGGTAAAAATGCGGATGCCTCTGACGGTTGTACAGCTATCTGCCAAGATGCAAAGTCAGGTGCCACACGCGAAATTTACAATCAAGACATTGGGGGTAATCCCCGTGAAGCTAGCCGTGCCTCTGTTAAACTCCCCAAGCGTGTTGTTGGGATTGTTTACAAAGACCAAGATGGCAAGGATGACGGAATTGCCAATGGTGCCTTTGGTGGTTCTGATCGTGCCGATTGTGCGGCCATTGTTGTGAAGTAATAACGAGTTTTGGTATTTTTGGCCTCGTTCGTTTAGGCGGACGGGGCCTTTTTTATGCATATTTTGTTGCTCAATTATGAATATCCTCCCATTGGTGGAGGTGGTGGAACGGCTAGTGAGCAGCTGGCGCGCAGGCTGGTTTTATTGGGATATGAAGTCACTGTTGTGACTGGGGGCTTTCCAGGTTTGCAGGCGCAGGAGCAGCGAGAGGGTGTTACGCTCATTCGGATTCCGACTTGGCGTAAGCGTGCGGATGCCTGTGGAATAGCGGAAATGGCCGTTTTCTCTCTTTCAAGTGCTTGGCACCTTCCTCGGTTGGTGAAGCAAGCAGGCGCTGATGTTGTTTTGGCTTTTTTCTCCATTCCCTGTGGCCCGGCTGCTTGGTGGCTGCATAAAAAAACAAAAATTCCTTATATTATTGCGTTGCGTGGCGGCGATGTGCCGGGTTTTTTACCAGAGCAACTTGCCAAATGGCATGCGATCAGTAACTGGCTGACTCGGCGGATTTGGCGTCAGGCCGCTGACATGACGGCTAACAGTGCGGGTTTGGCTGGATTGGCCCAGGAATTTATGTCTGACGTGGCCATTCAGGTCATTCCCAATGGTGTGGATGAAGCGTTTTTTATTGATCGTTTGGCACGTCAGCCGGGGCCTTGTCTGAAAGCTCTTTTTGCCGGCCGCTTAACCCGGCAAAAGCGTGTCGACCGGCTTTTGAAGGTGTTAGCGCTGGAGCCTAAAGGCATCACTTTACGCTTGGCGGGCGATGGGCCCGAACGGGCGGCTTTGGAAGAGTTGGCATCTGGGCTGCCAACTGGGGCTGCAACTTTTCTCGGGTGGTGCGCGCGCAAAGACTTGCTGGCCGAGTATGCACAGGCCGATATCTTTGTCTTAGCCAGTGACTATGAAGGCATGCCAAATGTTGTTTTAGAAGCTATGGCGGCTGGGTTGCCGGTGATTGCGACAGCATCTTCTGGCACGACAGATTTGATTCGTGACGGCATCAATGGTTTTCTTGTTCCGTCTGATGATCCCCAGGCTTTTTGTGACAGACTTCATTTATTACAAAAGGATCCAGAACGCTTGAGAAGCCTGAGTGATGCCGCTAGGCTCACCGCGCGTGCCTACACATGGGAGAGGGCAGCGCTGACTTACGGAGGCCTCTGTGCTGCAGTGGCGAATCATCGATAAACGAATTTATTGGCTTCTTTTGGCCAATCTCATTTTAGGCCTGCCCGGGCTTTGGGTCCCGTATTATAACATCGATGAGATAACGAATGCTTTGTATGCCAAATTTATTTTGGCGGGTGATTTGTCGCTGAGTGATTTTGTCGGGAATACTTATTTTCTGACACACTATCTTTATGTTTGGCTGGGTCAATTATTTGGATTTTCCTCGCTGATTCCCATTCACGTTTTTCATGTTTTTTGGAAGTGTGGCACGTTGCTCGCTCTTAACTGGGCTGGCACGGAAATGGCGGGCCGCAAAGCGGGTTTTTGGGCCGCTCTTTTTTATACGGTTGGCTCACTTTGCTACATGAGCAAGGATTTTCATACACCAATTGCTGAGAGTTTTTCGCTCTTGCCAGCGGCCCTCGCTGCGGCTTTTTTGTTTCGAGGGCTGAATCAAAAACATTGGGTTTTCTATTTTTGGTGTGGCGTTTTTACAGCGCTGGCGACTCTTTTCAAAACACCAATGGGTGTTTTGATCCTGGCCATTTATGCCGTTGTCCTGCTGCGTAAACAGGGCTTTCTTTTGCATGGTTTGGTCGTCAGTTCTGGTTTTTTTGGTGTTTTTTTAATTCCCATTCTTTTGGTTTCTCCATTTGGCGAAGGCTTTTCTTTGCTCGCAGAACGGCTGGCAGAAACCAATGCTGTGTATATTCAATCTTACGATGGTATTTCTGCATTGTATTGGGTGCTTAAATTCTTCATGCGCACGTTCATGGTTCTGGGGGCGCTTTTTGGCATGACGATTTTTGCGATTTATCCCTATAAAACCTTGTTCGCCTGGCGCAGGCACAGGAGAGACTATTGGCAAAAAACTTTCTTTCTGGTGCTATGGGCGTTTCTGCTTTGGTTGACGGTTACGATCGGGAAAAGAATTTTTTATCATTATTATGTATTTTTACTCGTTCCGTTGCCTCTTTTAGCCGCCGCAGGGCTGGTGTCTTTTGATAGACGCCTGCAAGTTGTCAGGGGGCACTCTCTGTTGCGCTTGGGTGGCGACGATAAAGAGGAGAGAACCTTCTTGATGTTTATTCGGCGTCATTTGGTTTTTGTCTTGGGTGTGCCGCTGTGCATTTTTAGTCTTGATGGTGCACTCAACTTTTCAACAGTTCCACCAAAGTTGGATGAAATTGTCGCTTATGTAAAAAACCAGACTGAACCTGGACAAAGAATTTATGTGTGGGGGAATGTGCCGCAAATTTATTTTTATGCCGATCGACAGCCAGCGACCACGGCTTTTTGGAGTGAGTATTTTTCTGGTTCGTCACCGGGGTCTCCCGCAATGGAATACATTCGTGCGACGGGTCAGTCGTTAGCTCTGTCCGAAAAACTGGTCAAAGACTTACAGGCCAATGTCTTTAAGAAAAAACGTGTGAGGACTTTAACGCCTGAAACGACGTTATTCGAAATTGAAGAAAATGAACTTTTTACTTTTGCTGAACTACTCGAAAAGATAGAAAACAAGCATTGGCAAAAAGTTTTTACGGATTTTTTTATTCATCCACCCGTCTTGTTCATTGATAGTTCGCCTACGAATATCCGTGGTTTTGGTAATTATCCAATTTATCGCTATGAGTTGATGAAACGCTTTGTTCTGGATAATTACATTTTTGCTGGCAAAGTGAATGGTATGTATGTGTATCGTTTAAAAATGGCGCTGGATGCATGAAACTTTTATTTTTTCCGGCAAACGTATTCCACGCAACCGGTTGGGGCGGCTGGCAAGGTCATTTTTTGAAGCTCAAACCCAAGGGCTGCGAGTCGCTCAGTCATCTCACTGGGTGAGGCATATTCGTAGGGATAGCCGCCCACCCAATCGATCACATCGATACGAAAATCCATGCCGCGTTCTTTCTTAAAAGGATTTTTGCCGGTGACGGCAAATTTAGCGGCGGCAATGATGGGCAGCATGAGGCCAATCAATATTTTTTGGCAAAAACGTGGAGCGCTGACATAAGCGTGTTTGATCCTGCGCCACCAAGGCGAACTCCAGTGCTTGTTGTAGATGGCGACTATTAAATAGCCATTAGGTTTGACGAGACTGGCCGTGTTTTGCAGCGCGAGTGAGAGCTGGCCGGTATGATGGAGTGAGCCCCAAGCATAGACGATATTGGCAGGGGAAAGTTGGCTGACTTGTGCTGTGTCCAAAATATTGATTTGGCAAAACTGGGTTTGATCGTGCAGGCCAAAGCGTATGGCATTTTTCTGGGCAACGGCAATGCAAGTTGGGTTGATATCAAGCCCGATGACAGGACCAGCCCCATTTTTTTTTGCAGCCAGGCTGAAGAGGCCTGTGCCAGAACCAACATCAATAAAGCTTTGGCCTTTGAGGGCGCCTGGACCCAATAGGGTCTCTAACGATTGGCTGGCTTGTACAAGGCGGTCCTGATCGAGTACGCTTTGCGAAAAGTCCAGCCAGTTGGCGCCAAAATCAAAAGAATTTGTCACAGGAGAGCCTTAGCATAGGGAAAATGACTGGCAAGCTGAGACTTTGGATTCTCTTTTGACCAGACCCGTCTAAGAGGTTATGCAAAAGACATGATTCTTACAGGAAAACAAAAACGATTTTTACGGGCCAAAGCCCATGTCCTCAAGCCAGTTGTTCACGTTGGCAAAGATACCGTCACACCGGCCTTGGTTAAGGAAGTGAAACGCCAATTAGACGTTCATGAATTGATTAAGGTCAAAGCCCTGGAGGCTGATTCGCGAGACGTTCTATTTGCATCGCTTTGTACAGAACTTGGCGCTAGTCTCGTGCAAACAGTGGGCAAGATAGGTGTGCTTTACAAGGCTCGCGTTAAAGATTCAAAAATCGTCTTGCCTCGTCAAAGCCAAGTTATAAAATCCTGACGTTTATTTGCTGGAGCCTTTCTTTATGACAGACCCTATTATTTGGCGACCGACCCAAGAAATGATTGATAAAGCCAATGTGACGCGTTTCATGAAGCGGCACGAAATCAAAGACTACGCCGAGCTTATCCAGCGCTCCACCACCGGGATAGAATGGTTTTGGGATAGCTGTGTGCATGAGACGAACATCGAATGGTTTGAGCCTTACATGCAGCTTTTGGATGAACGCCGTGGTATTTCTGATGCCCGTTGGTTTGTGGGGGGGCGTCTAAACATCGCACATAATTGTGTTGATCGCCATGCGTCTAAAGCTCAGCAAGCCAGCAAAGTCGCTATGCGCTGGCAGGGGGAGTGTGGCGCAGAAAAAACTCTAACTTATGCCGAACTGGCTTGTGAGACCAACCGTGTTGCCAATTATCTCAAAAGCATTGGTGTCCAAAAGGGCGATGCCATTGCTCTCTATTTGCCTATGCTGGCTGAGCTGCTGCCCATTTTTTTTGGTATTCTTAAAATCGGGGCTGTCGTTGTGCCCATCTTTTCTGGTTTTGGCACGGATGCTGTTGCCGTGCGTTTTGATGATGCCCGCGTAAAAGTTGTTTTTACGGCTGATGGAACACTGCGGCGCGGGAAACCAGTTTTACTCAAAGCGATGTTACATGACACGTTGGGGACTTGTGTGTCGGTACAAAAATGCATTGTGGTGCGTCGCTTGATGGATGCAAACGTGCCTATGCTATCTGGACGTGATGTTTTTTATGATGAGGTTATGCCGACTCAAAATCCCGATTGTGTTTGTGAAGAATTGCCCAGCGAACACGAATCGATGGTTATCTATACGTCCGGTACGACGGGCAAGCCTAAAGGGACTGTGCACACGCATGCGGGCGTGCTCGCGCAAGTGGCCAAGGAATTTTATTTTAATTTTGATTTTTGTCCAGAGGAGGTTTTTTTCTGGGTGACAGATATCGGCTGGATGATGGGGCCTTGGGAAATCATTGGCACGATGCATTTTGGCGGCACTCTGGTTTTGCTTGAGGGTGCACCTATTTATCCGGAAGCGGACCGCATCTTGGCTGTAGCCGAGTCTTATGGCGTCACGCACCTGGGGGTTTCGCCCACTCTCATTCGCTTGCTCATGCGTGAAGCCGACTCGTCTATTCGTGCCAGAAATTTGCCTAAGCTACGCATCATGGGGTCGACAGGTGAACCATGGGATACTGATTCTTACCATTGGTGTTTTGAACACATTGGCAAGAAAAAGGTGCCCATCATGAATATTTCCGGTGGCACCGAAATCATGGGTTGCTTGCTGGCGCCCTTGCCCATTCGTGAGCTCAAAGCCTGTTCGTTGCAGAGTCCAGGCTTGGGAATGGCGGTCGATATTTTTAACGAGGCAGGTCTTGCCGCGCAAAAAGGAGAAGTCGGTTATCTTGTGTGTAAAAAACCGACGCCGTCCATGACCAAAGGTTTTTTGCATGACCGAGACCGTTACAGAGAGACTTATTTTTCCAAGTTCAAAAATGTTTGGAATCACGGCGATTGGGCCGTAGTCGACGAAGATGGACATTGGTTTTTGCGTGGGCGTGCCGATGATACGATCAAGGTGGCTGGCAAGCGGACAGGGCCATCAGAGATAGAATCCTGCTTGTGCGATCACGTTTTTGTCTCGGAGGCCTGTGCTATTGGCGTCCCCGATGAATTGACAGGTGAAGCTCTTGTTTGTTTTGTGGTGCTTAAAAAGAACGTTGGCCAAACGGCTTTTCTCATTCGCGAATTAAAAACCTGGGTGGCCACTCGACTTGGGAAAACACTTAATCCCAAACGGCTCTTTGTGGTTGAGAGTTTGCCAAAAACGCGTTCAGGAAAAATTGTGCGCGGGACGATTAAGCGCGTTTATCTTGGCAAAGAGGCTGGCGATGTCTCAAGTCTGGAAAATCCGGATCTTTTGGCGGGCATTCCAACAGCAAGTTCTCATTAGATTTTGATTTCTATCAAATTGAAATCAAGACTTTTGATTTGACAGAACTCGATTTATCGATTCACTCTTGATTAGATTTTTGCTGCATGATTGTTGCATTTCTGTGCCTGTTTCATGTGACGATTGTATAGAAAATCATTGAAGCATAACCTCAAAACTTAAAACTGTATTCCTTCTGCAGCACCAAAAGCCGCTCGCCGTCGATGAGTTCGAGGGCGGCGAGTTCAGGTTGCGAGACGATAGCGGCTTTATCAATCATTCCAGTGGTCATGATGAGGCCTTTGCCAAGGCGCTCAGAGACAATTTGATCGGAGACTTCAACAATGCGGGCTGTTTCCAGCGTGGCTGATTTGGGCAAGTAAAAACCGACGGCCAGGTAGTCCACCCTCGTGATGGGGTTGATGCTGGCGGCTCTGATGACGACTTCATCGCCAGAGGGGTTGGCGATTTCGTTGATTTCGAGTTTGAGGCCTTCAAGGATGTCCTGACAGGCGCGGTTGAACTCTCTAAAATCCATGAGAGGTGTTTCTGTTGAAACGTCATTTTTGGCTTTGCCCAATTCCATTTTGACTCGGCGGCGGTCGTGTGCGGCAATGAAGTAGATAAGGACCAGAGACAAAGCGAAGGTTCCCATCAGGACAATGACTAAATTAAACATGGCGCACTTTAAGACGAGTTTTTGTTAAAGGCAATTGGGTTGCATTTTTCGTCCAATGTCCCTAAGTTTAGCTCCCATGAGGCTAAAAGCGCCACAAATCAAAAAGCTGGCCAGGGCTGTGTACGAAGGCTTGGGGCAAAAGAAACTCATCAAAATTCTGAGTTCGCAGGACAAGGTTTTGGCGAAGATCGAGGCAGTCATCCAGAGTGATGTTAATCTGGAAGAATCTATTGAGAAAGAAGCGCGTGCGCTCATGGACAAATTCCATGATAAGGTCGAGTCCGGCGAGATCGATTACCAGGACATGTATTCCCGGGTGAAGAAGCAACTCATCAAAGACAAGAAGTTCACGCCATGAAATTCTCCGAAGAACGCATTGGTAAGATAGCGCTTAAGATCCATGACCGGCTCTATCTGGATAACGATGTCGATTACACCGACGAAGACGTCGCCCTAGCGGAAATCAAACGCGTCATGACGGGGTTTTTCCATGTCGAAGATTTGATTGACGAGGCTGTAACCAAAAAAATTCTCTCGCTCAAAAAAGGTATTTCGCCTGGGTCATCAGAATGGAATATTCTCTACAATAAATATTTTGAAGAAGAGATGGCCAAGCATAAATTATGAGCAGGCTGTTTTTTTTTCTAAGTC
>Ga0209824_10000974_pt1 | contig 17110 bp, 2 predicted proteins | sample VDWuncwatermetaG_FD_184124 | JGI IMG/M metagenome (GOLD analysis project Ga0209824, IMG submission 184124) | Wastewater microbial communities from Netherlands to study Microbial Dark Matter (Phase II) - VDW unchlorinated drinking water (SPAdes)... ... | reverse complement strand
AATGGCCAGATTGTTGTCAGGCAAGGCGCGAGGAGGCGCATAGTTATTCATATGCAACGACGAGCAACGCGGCATGGCGACAATCTGGACGTTCTTATGTGCCGCTTAGCCTGATTCACTACACTAGACTGCGCCGGCCACGCCTGTAGCGGTCATGGAGATGGACGGAGATGCCCTTGGTAATTTTCTCGAAACAAATGACATGTCAGCGTTAACGAAACTCGGCAAATACGACATCAAGCGCGAACTGGGCAAGGGCGCGATGGGCGTAGTCTATGAAGGCTTCGACCCCTTCATCGAACGCACCGTCGCCATCAAAACCATCCTCAAATCCTCGCTCGATGCCGCCGAAGCGCAGGACATGATCAACCGCTTCCGCCGCGAAGCGCAGGCCGCCGGTCGGCTCACCCACCCCAACATCTGCGGCATCTACGAATATGGCGAAGACGGCGACGTGGCCTTCATCGCCATGGAATTCCTCAAAGGCCAGGAACTCAAAAAACTTTTCGACGAAGAGGCGCGCTTCAAAGTCCCCGACGCGGTAAAAATCATGCTGCAACTGCTCGACGCGCTCAATTATTCGCACGAGCGCGGCGTGGTGCACCGCGACATAAAACCCGCCAACATCATCATCACCGAAACCGGCCAGGTCAAGGTCGCCGACTTCGGCATCGCGCGCATCGAATCCTCGCATCTCACCCAGGCTGGCACCGTGCTCGGCACCCCCACCCACATGTCGCCCGAACAATTCATGGGGCTGACGGTAGACAACCGCAGCGACCTTTATTCTGCCGGGGTGATCTTGTACCAGTTTTTGACGGGCGAACGCCCCTTCACCGGCAGCGTCGTCACCATCATGCACAAAGTCATCAACCAGGAGCCGATCGCGCCTTCCGCGTTGAATTTCAGCGTCCCCAGAGCGCTCGACGCGGTGGTCAAAAAAGCCCTGGCAAAAAAACCGGAAGACCGCTTCCAAAGCGGAGCGGAATTTGCCGCCGCGCTCAAAGCCGCAGCCGAAATGCCTGCGGGGGCGGATACCGATGCGACATTCATCGGTGTCGGTGTCGGCGCGGGCGGCGACCCCGACGCAACCATGGCAGGCATAGATAGCACACAGAAAATCGATGCCGCCTCGGCAACGCAAACCATCCAGACCAAACCCGCGCCCAAGGCAGGCCGATCCGCCGCCGCACAGACTGCTGCCGCCGCGCCCGCGCCCGAATCCACGCCCGAAAAAAAATCGCCGATGGTGGCGATTATCGCTGGCGTTGCCGTGCTGGCAGGCGCAGGCGCGTGGTTTGCTTTGCGCCCCGCAGAAGAACCGCCGGTAGTGGTCGCGCCGCCGACCGCGCCCAAAGTGGCAAAAGCCACGCCCGCGCCTGCCACGCCAACCACACCCGCTGCCGCGCCCGCGCCGGTTGCAGAACCTGCCGCACCGACCGCCGCACCCGCCGCCCCTGCGACACCCCTGACTCCGGCTGAAAAAGCCAAGCAAGATAAAGAAAAAGCTGAAAAAGCCAAACTTGAGCGGGAGCGCGCAGAAAAAGAGCGCCGTGATAAAGAACAAAGAGATAAGGAACAGCAACTCGCACAAACACAAAAAGAAACCGAGCTTGCCAATCTTAGGGCGCGCGCCGAAGCCGCAGAGCGGGCGCGCCTCGAAGCCGAAATTCGCGCCAAAGTCGAAGCTGAAAAGAAAACCACCGTGGCCGCGGTCGCCGTCGCCCCGCCGCCATCCGCGCCCGCCGGCCCTTCGGGTGTCGCCCTTTATGAGCGCGGCTTAAAGCAGGAAAGAGAAGGCAGCCTCGCCGACGCCCTAAAATCTTTCACTGGCGCGGCCAACGCCGGCTATGCGCCCGCCATGAAAAAACTCGGTGACATTTACGGCAAAGGCAACGAAGCGGTGCCGCGCGATTACGCCGCTTCGATCAAATGGTATAACCAGGCCAAGCAGGCTGGTGCGAACGTGCCAAAAGACACCCGCTAGTCTTCAAAACCTTACCACCCCCCCGCTTCGCTCCGCCCCTCCTTAAAAAGGAGGGGAGCAAACCTCGCTCTTAACTCGCCGCTGTTGTTGAACTACTCCCCTCCTGTCAAGGAGGAGAGGGAGCGAAGCGGAAGGGGTGGTGCTTTTGACTTTCTCCCCTCCTGTCAAGGAGGAGAGGGAGCGAAGCGGAAGGGGTGGTGCTTTTGACTTTCTCCCCTCCTGTCAAGGAGGGGAAGGAGCGGAGCGGGAGGGGTGGTGCTTTTGAACTTCAATCGCAAAAAAACTCCACAAACTCGCTGGGGTCTTTGCTGTAAGAATGGCCGAAACTGATGCGCCCCTTGCCCTGCAACAACAGCTCCTCGCGCTTTAACAAAATCTCGCTTTCCCCCTCAAAGGTGATGTAGCTGCCGTTGGAGCTCTGGTCGATAAACACGAATTTATCGCGGCGACGCTCTATCTTGGCGTGCATACGCGAGGCCATGCGGTCGGCGACCACCACGTCCGCGCTGGCATCTCGCCCCAGCATAATCGACGGCAACTCCGCGTTCATTTGAACTTCCTTGCCGTGATGCACCACGCGCATAGCCGCTTGCGCGGCGGCGGGGGCTTGGGTGCGCCCCGCCATCATGGTCATTTCCGCGCTTTCCTGCCAGATAATTTCGAACACCTCGATATCTTCCGCCTTGCCTTTGACGGTGAGCGCGTCAAGAAAGCGCGCGCTGGAACGCATGATAGGCTGCATTCTTTTGACGGTGACCCCGGAGGTGATAATCTGCCCGCCCTTGGCGATGCCGGCCATGCGCGCCGCGGTGTTGACCGAATCGCCGAACACATCGCCGTCGTTGGGGTTATGCAGCAACGGACCAAAGTGAAAGCCGATGCGGATTGCCACTTTTGCGCCATCAACGGGCGGTAGCGCCGTCACCGCGAGCTGCATCTCGCACGCCACCTGCACGGCGATATCCGCATCGGGAAACACCGCCATGATTTCATCGCCGATGGTTTTCACGACGCGCCCGTGAAACTCCGTCGTCAGGCGCTGCAAAACATCCAGGCAACCGTTGATGGTGGCGAGCGCGCCAGTGTCGCCCAAAGTTTCATACAAGCGCGTGCTTCCCGCCACATCGGCGAACAGCACCGCCATTTCGTCCGGGGGTGCTTGAGGTGGGGTAGGGTGATCTGGATTGGCTGCGTCAATCATGTGGTGAATGTCTCGCATCCGTCATTGCTCGCGGATTGGGCATTATAAATATTTTTGACGAACTTGTCGCAAGTATAAAATCCCGAGGGAATTTGCGGAGAAGGCGGAAGGGGTGGTAAGGTTTTCCCGGCACAGCAAAACGCCCCGGCTCGATCAAGGCGGGGCGTTTTGTTGCGTGGCGAAACCGCGAAGCGATGCCGCTTATTTTCCGCCGTTACCCTTCTTTTCTTTCGCTTTGCGTCTTTTCCTTTCTTCCTCATCTTCGTCGCTGCTGCCCTCGCTGCCTTCCACATCGGGCATCCTGATCCCTTCGCTTTCGATGTCGTCGATTCCCGGCGGGGTGATGCCGATTTCGCCGCTGAAGCCGAGTTTGATCTGGTCAGAAATCTTCTCGCTGCCGAAACCGGAATCGGTGATGTCGGTGATGCCGGAAATCGCGCCGGCGATGATGCTGGCGATAATCGCGGCGTTGCCTGCAGAAAATATTGAAGAGCCGTTATAGTAAACATCGACCGCTCCCCCGAGCAAAGAAAAAGTGGGTTGCGGCATGGGGCCAAACAAATTGCCGATGGTGGTAACGGGCGCATTGATGGTCACAAAGCCGATGCCGCTTCCCGGCGCGAACGTCAATCCTGTGGAGGAATTGCCCGGCGCGCCGCCGATGGTGGAGGTCGCAGTCAATGTCGCGCCGGTCGCGGTAATCAAGCTGGTACCGGCGCGCGACAGCGAAGTGCCTTGCAGCGCCACGGTGCTGGAGCCGATATTACCGACCAACAAATCGGTCACATCCACCACCGACACCGCTGCAGCCGCACCGCCCACATTGGTGACGGCGTTGACCGCGCCGGTAAATTCGTTTGCATTAGCCAGCGTGACCACCCCGCCGCGCGTGGTGAAACTGGCCGCGCCGGCGTTCGCGGCTTGCGTGATCGTGCCGGTTTGTGTAATAGCCGCGTTCGTGCCGTTGGTGGTGATCGTCAGCGTACCCGTACCCACATTCACGTTGCCCAACACAAAACCGCTGGTCATATTAGTCACTGCCACATCGAGGAAACCCGTGTTGGCAAGATTCACCGTGCCCGCAAAGTTGTTGCCGAGGTTGGTCAAGGTGATCGCGCCCGCGCCACCGTTGAGCGTCATCGCACCAGTGACGCTTACCGCACCGGTCTGGCTGATGCCCACCGCGTTCACGGCGAGATCATTAGCGACGGTCGAAGTGCCGAGCACGATGCCCGTTTTATCGGTGAGCGTGGCGTTGTTTGCCGCCACCGAGACCGCGCCGGTGAATTCGTTGGCGGCGTTGTCAAAGGTGATGTCATTCACCCCCACATTCATGCTGGTGCTGCCGTCGATGGTGAGTAGCCCGCTTTGTGTGACGCTGCCACTGCCGGCGAAATTCAAATTGCCGGTGAGTGTCGCGCCCGTCAAAATCACCGCACCCGTCTGCGCTACCCAGGCGTTGGTGGCGGTGATGCCGAGATTGCCGACCGCCGTATCCAACGGGGTCGCCGCGCTGCCGACATTGCCAGATGCCACTAATGTCGCGCTCGCAGCAGTGATCGCCGGGTTGGTCAAATTAGCATCGAGGATAGAACCCGCACCCGCCGTCAGGTTCGCGTTGCCGGCAGCGGTAACGTTGTTCACCGTGATGTTGCCGGTGGTGTTGGTAACGACAACATCCGTGCCCGCAACCACTGTGCCGAGCGTCACGGCATTGGTCTCTGTCAAATAAACTCCGCCTGCTGTGGCGGTAGCATTGATCGTACCCGCCGTGGTTTCGATCACATTACCCGCCGCACCAACCGAACCGGAAGCCAGCAGATTCAGCGTCGTCGCCGAAATGTTCAACACCCCCGGCGCATCCGGGGAGACATCGTTGCCGTCGAGCATATTGCCGATGCTTACAGTGAGATTCGCGCTGCCGCCCGCCGTCACCACATTCACGGTCATGTCGCCGGTAGTGTTGGCGATGACCGCATCGGTAGCCGCCGAAATAGCGCCCAGCGTGACCGCGTCAGCTTCGCTGAGATACACGCCGCCGCTGGTGGCGGTGGCGTTGATCGTGTTTGCCGTGGTGTTGATGGTGCCAACGCCCGTCCCGCCCACGCTCGTCGCCGCATTCAGCGTGACCACGTCGCCGGTGATGGCCGAGGTGGCATCGACGATGCCGCCGGTGGTGGCTGTCAAGGTGACATCGCCAAGTGTGCCCGCCCCCGCGTTGACGGCGGCAACGGTGATGTCGCCGCTAGCCGCAATGATGCTGATGTCGTTCGCGTCAGCATCGGTGGTCGAGGTGACATTGGTCACGGTGGTCGCGCCACCGGTGTTGACCGTGATCGCGCCGTTGAATGTATCAACAGCGGTGAGCGTCACGCCGTCGGTTTCCGTAAGGTTAATCAACCCCGCGCCGGTGACAGATACATCCAAGCTGGTGGCGGCGGTGTCGATGTCATCTGCCACGGTGCCGACTCCCGTGCCTGCGGTAAGCGTCACCGCGCCGCCGCTGACGTTTTCAAAACCAAATCCTTCGCCAACAATGCCGTCGGTGATCGCGCCCACCGTGGTGATTGTTACAGCCGTGGCATCGCTCACCGTGCCGGTGATATTGAGACCGCCCGTCGCATCGTTGAGGGTGAAGCCGCCGACGCTGGTGAAGGGGCCGAGCTTGGCGATGGTATTGGCCTGATTCAGCGAAACCGTAGTAGCCGCCGAACCGGTCAAGGTGCCGGTGGTGTTGACTACACCCGCCGACTGGCTGATCGCACCGCCGGAAACCAGCGTCACCGTGCCCGCGTTGCCGTTCACGTTGCCGGCGAGGGTGATGTCGTTCGCGCTCAGGGTGGTCAAGGTCACACCCGCACCTGCGACGCTACCGGTGACTGCCAGTGCGCCGCCGCTGGTACTGATACTCGCCAAACCGTTGTTGGATGTGGTGACCGCACCGGTAACGTTCAAGCCGAACGTGGTGTCATTCAGCGTAAACGCGCCGTTGCTGGTGAACGCATTGAGGTTGGTAATGGTGTTCGCGCCGCCCAGCATCACGGTTGATCCGGTGTTGCCGACCAAATTACCGGTATTGATGATGCCGGTCTGCGTGACTGCACCGGAGATATTATCCCCGCCCGCGCCGCCGAGTGTCACCCCGCCGGCTGCGCCAGTGGAAATGTTGCCCAGCGATGCTGTGGTCGCATCGATGATTTGTACTGCGGTGGGGTTGGAATTGCTGGTGGTGGTGAGCGCGCCCGCAAGGCTGACCGCGCCGTCGTCAGCATCTACCAAGATATTGCCAGTGCCGCCGTTGACCGTGCCGCCAGTACTGCTCACGCCGATACCGGTGAGGCTCACGCCCACGCCGCTGACGTTGTTGGAAGCCAACGCCAACGCGCCGCCCGCGGTGGTGATATTCACCGCGCCGGTGCCGCCAGTGATGGTGCCGGTGACATTGAGACCGAGGGTGCTGTCGTTCAACGTCAGCCCTGCCCCCGCCGCGAACGCGCCGAGGTTGGTGATGACGTTCGCGCCGCCGAGGGTGACGCTGCTAGTCGCTGCGGTGTTTCCGGTTAACGTGCCGGTGTTAATCACGCCAGTTTGCGTGACCGCGCTGCTGATGTCCGCACCCACGCCGATGATGGTAGTGCCGTTTGTTCCGGTGGTGACGTTGCCCAACGCCACCGTGGTCGCGTCGCGCACTGTCACTGCGGTGGCGGTGTTGCTAGTGGTGGTGAGTGCGCCCGCGAGGTTGATCGCGGCTGCGGTGCCGTCGACCAAGATGTCGCCCGCACCGCCGTTGACGGTGCTACCCGCGAGGTTGGTCACGCCCAAGCCAGTCAAGCTCACGCCGACACCGCTGACGTTGTTGGCGCCCAGCGCCAAGATGCCGCCTGCGGTGGTGATGACTGCCGCGCCAGTGCCCGCATTGACGGTGCCGGTGACGGTCAAGCCGAGCGTGGAATCGTTCACGGTCAAACCGTTCGCCGAGAAACTGCCTAAGTTGGAGATGACGTTCGCGCCGCCCAAGGCCACGGTTGATCCGGCGTTGCCGGTCAAGGTGTTGGCGGTGATGATGCCGGTTTGCGCGACTGCGCCGCTGAGATTGTCAGTCAACGCACCGCCCAACACCACCGTGCCGCTCGCGGCGGTGATGTTGCCCAAGATCGCCGTGGTCGCGTCGATGATTTGCACTGCCGTCGCCGACGCGCTGGTAGTGGTGAGCGCACCGCCCAAGCTGATCGCGCCGTCGTTGGCATCGACGAGGATGTCGCCCGCGCCACCGTTAACCGTGCCGCCAGTGCTGGTCACGCCGACACCGGTGAGGCTCACGCCCGTGCCGCTAACATTATTGGCAGAGAGTGCCAGCGCGCCGCCTGCAGTAGTGATATTCACCGCGCCGGTGCCGCCGGTGACGGTGCCGGTGACGTTGAGGCCAAGGGTGCTGTCGTTCAACGTCAGCCCCGCACCCGCCGCGAACGCGCCGAGGTTGGTGATGACGTTCGCGCCGCCGAGGGTGACGCTGCTCGTCGCGGCGGTGGTGCCAGTCAAAGTGCCTGTGTTGATCACGCCGGTTTGCGTCACTGCGCCGCTGATGTCATTCGTGACACCGATGACGGTGGTGCCGCCCGCGCCGGTGGTGATGTTGCCCAAGGCCACCGTGGTGGCATCGCGCACGGTGACGGCGGTGGCGGTGTTGCTGGTAGTGGTGAGTGCGCCCGCGAGGTTGATCGCGCTCGCGTTGCCATCGACGAGAATATCGCCCGTGCCGCCGTTGACGGTGCTGCCCGAAAGGCTGGTCACGCCCACGCCAGTCAAGGTCACACCCGTTCCGCTGACGTTGTTGGCACCCAGTGACAATGCGCCAGTTGCGGTGGTGATGACCGCCGCACCGGTGCCCGCGTTGACGGTGCCGGTGACAGTCAAACCGCCCGCGCTGTCATTCACGGTCAAACCGTTCGCCGTGAACGCGCCGAGGTTGGTAATGACGTTCGCGTTACCCAAGACCACCGTGCTGTCCGCGTTGCCGGTGAGGGACGTCGCGGTGATCACGGCACCCCCATTTTGCGTGACTGCGCCTGAGAGTAAATTGTTGCCGCCGCGCTCATCTGCGGTCGTTTGCCCTAATACCACCGTGCCGTTGACCGCGCTGATGCTGCCCAATGCCGCCGTGGTCGCGTCGATGATGCGCACTGCGGTCGCGGTAGCGTTGGTAGTTGTCAGCGTACCCAAAAGGTTGATCGCGCCGTCGTTACCATCAACCAAGATCGTGCCGCTGCCCGCATTCGCCGTGCCCGCCGCGGTGCTGGTCACGCCCACGCCGGTCAGGCTCAGATTGCCGCTGGTCGAGCTGACCGCCGCATTGGCGGTCAACAAAGCCGCCGCGTTCAGCGTCACGTTGCCGACGCCGTTGGCGGTGACGGCGTTATCTAGCGTGATCGCGCCTGCGGTGTTGCTGATACTGATGTTGCCGTTGCCCGCCGTGCTGATGTTGCCGCTGGTGGTGATCGCGCCGCCCGCGACGATGGCGATATCGCCGCTAGTGGCAGTGCTGGTGGCACCCAGCGCAACGCCGTCGAGTTCCGACAGGTAGATGCCGCCTGTAACGCTACTGGAAACGAGCGTGGTGGCGGCGGTGTTGATCGCCGCACCCGCCGCGCCGACACCTTCTTCTGCGGCGAGGGTGATGATGTTGCCGGTGACCGTACCCGCACTGCGCGTGATCGCGCCGTCGGTGTCGGCGGCGGTGTCCAGTGCGCCGCTGTCGGCGGTGATGGTGACGTTGCCCGCACCGGCGTTGACGTTGCCGCCTAGCGCTATGTCGTCTGCCGCCAACAAGTTGATCGCAGCACCGCCGGAAGCGATGCCGCCCGAACCAACGGTGATGCCTTCGGGGGTAGCGTTGGCTGCGCCGGTAGCATCTTTGGCGGTCAAGGTGATGATGCCGTTGTTGGCGGTGATAGCGACCGCGCCTGTGGTGATACTGCCGTCGGTGGTGGTGACGCTGACCGCGCCGCCCGCAAATGCGTTGGTGACGGTTCCGAGCGTGACATCGTCGGCTTCGGCGATGACGATGCTGCCTGCCGTCGCGCCGTTGATGGCGTTGAGTGTCCCCGCCGCCGTGGTCGCGGCGATGCCTTCTTGTGCGTTGAGGTTGACGGTGCCGCCGGTGACCAAGCCCGCGCCGCTGATCGCGCCGTCGGTGTCGGCTCCGCTGCCCGTGTCGCCCGCAGCATTGTTGGCGGTGATGGTGACGATGCCCGTGGTGGTAACAGCACCAGTCAAAACAACATCGTCGGCTGCCAGCAGCGTGATTGCGCCGCCGCCGGTGGAAGTAATGGATCCGCCCGCACCCACGGTGATGCCTTCGGGGGTCGCGTTGGCTGCTCCGGTAGCATCGTTGGCGGTCAACGTAACGTTCCCGCCAGCGGACACCGCGCCGCCGGTGGTGATGCTGCCGTCGGTGGTGGCGAAACTGAAGTTGCCCGGGGTGGTGATTGCACCCAGCGTCACATCGCCGGTCTGCCCCAGATAAATATTGGCAGCACTGGCGGCGAAGCTGTTGACAGCGAGTTCGATGACGTTGCCGCTCGCGCCGATGTTGCCGCTGGCGGTGAGACTCAGCGTGTCGGCGGTGATGTTGAGGATACCCGGATTATCTGCGCTGACATCGTTGCCGTCGAGGATGGAGCCGCCGCTGGCGGTGAGGGTGACATCGCCCGCATTAACAACGCCAGTACCCGCCTTGACGGTGGAGACGGTAATGTCGCCAGTCGAAGCGGTGATGCTGATGTCGTTTGTTGCAGCGTTGGTGGTCGAGGTGACATTAGTGACGACCGTCGCGCCACCGGTGGCGACGGTGATCGCGCCGTTGGCGGTATCGAGGGCGGCGAGGGTCACGCCGTTGGTTTCCGTGATATTGATGAGGCCGTTGCCGGTAACGGAAACATCGAGGCTGTTGGCGGTGGTGTCGATGTCGGTGACCCCACCCGCACCTGTGCCGATACCGTTCGCGGCAGTCAGCGTGACTGCATCGCCGGTGATGACGGTGCCATCAACGCCATCATCGAGGATGGAGCCAGTGGTCGCTTGTAAGGTGACATCGCCGAAAGTTGCGCCCGCGTTGACGGTGGCGACGGTGATGTCACCGCTGGCGGCGGTTATGCTGATGTCGTTCGCGTCGCTATCGGTGGTCGATGTGACATTGGTGACGATGGTCGCGCCGTTGGTGGTGATCGTGATGCCGCCGTTGGCGGTGTCGATGGCCGTGAGTGTCACGCCGTCGGTTTCCGCGATGTTGATGAGGCCGGTGCCGGTGACGGATACGTCGAGGCTGGCGGCGGTGGTGTCGATCGCGCTCGCTGCCGCGCCCACACCGTTCGCGGCGGTGAGCGTGACCACGTCGCCGGTGATGACGGTGGCCGCGCCATCGTCGAGGATAGAACCGGTGGTCGCAATTAGGGTGGCCGCGCCCAACGTTTGCGCGTTTACGGTCGCCACGGTGATGTCGCCGCTCGATGCGGTAATGCTGATGTCGTTGGCCGCGTTGCTGGTGGTGGAAGTGACGTTGGTCACGACCGTCGCGCCGCCAGTGTTGACGGTGATCGCGCCGTTGGCGGAGGTGACGCTGGTGAGCGTCGCCGCACCGGTGGCGAGCAGATCGATGTTGCCAACGCCGCTGGTGTTGACGTTGGTGAAGACGCTGGTCGCCGCCGCGCCGCGCAGGCGGATGCCGCCGGTTCCGGTGGTGGCGAGTGTCACCGTGGGCACGCTCAGGTCGAGGCGGCTGGTGGTGCCGATGCCGGTGGTGGCGGTGAGGCTGACGCCGGTGGTGGCGGTGATGTCGTTGACGATAGTGCCGGTGTCGTCGTTGAGCACTTCGTTGATGCTGCCGGTCGCCGACAAAGTCGCGGTGGTGGCGGTGATACCGGCGATGCTCATGTCGGAATCTTCGGTGATCGCCACGGTGCTGCCGCTGGCACTGATGCTGCCGAAGTTGGTGGTCTCGGCATCGCCGAGGGTGATGGCATTCGCGCCCGCGTTGAAGGTGGCCAAGCCGGTGACATCGATAGTGCCGCTGTCGGTGATCGCGCCTGCGGCGGTCATGGTGGCGGTGGTGGCCGACAACGCGGCGATGTCCATCGCGCTGTCTTCGCTGATCGCAACGGTGCTGCCGGTGGCGGAGACGTTGCCGAAATTGGTGGTCTCGCCCGCGTCGCCTAGGGTGATGGCGAAGCCTGCCGCGCTGAAGGTGGCAAGGCCGGTCACACTGATGTTGCCGCTATCGGTGATTGCGCCTGCTGCGGTCATGGTAGCGTTCACCGTCGCGGTTAATCCGGCGATGTCCATGCTGCTGTCTTCGCTGATGGTGACATTCGCCGCCGTGGCGTGGACGCTGCCGAAATTGGTGTTGGCATCGCCTGCGTTATCGCCGAGGGTGATGGCAAATCCGGCGGCGTTGAACGTCGCTTTGCCGATCACGCTGAGGTTGCCGCTGTCGGTGATGTCGCCGCCTGCGGCCACGGTCAAGTTGCCATCGACGGTGGAGGTGCCGAGGACGATGGCGTTGATGTCGTTGATGGACACGTTGTTGCCGGAGACGACGCTCACCGTGGCGAAATTATTATTGTTGTTGAGGGTGATGTCGTTGCCGGTGGCGTTGAGCGTGGTCAGGCCGCCGACGACGATGTTGCCGTTGTCGGTGATCGTGCCGCTCGCGGTCGCGGTGAGGAAGCCCGTCAGGTTCGATGTGCCGAGCACCAGCGCGCTGCTGTCGGTGACGCTGGCGTTCGCGCCGGAGAGCGAAACCGCGCCGATGAATTCGTTGTTGGCGTTGGTCAGCGTGATGTCTTTGCCCGCGGCCACCGCGAAGTTGGACGTGCCCAGCACCAGCAGGTCGCCGGTCTGCGTGACCGCGCCGCCGGCGGTTACCACCAGCGCGCCGTTGACCGTCGAGGTCGCAAAGTCGATGGCGTTGATGTCGTTGAGCGTGACGTTTTTGCCGGAGACGATGGCGACGCTGCCGCCGAAGTCGTTGGCGTTGTTGAGCGTGATGGCGTTGCCCGCGCCCGCGCTCAAACTGGTGTTACCGCTAATCAGCAGTGCGCCGCTGTCGCTGATCGCACCTGCTGTGGTCACGGTCAGATTACCGCTCACCGTCGATGCGCCCAAATCGAGCGCGTTGATGTCGTTGAGTATCACGTTGTTGCCGGAAACCACGCTCACCGCGCCGATGAAGTTGTTGCCCAGATCGAGGGTGATGTCGTTGGCCGCGCCTGCATCCAAGCTGGTGCTGCCTGCGACTTTCAACGCGCCGCTTTGCGCGATAGCACCGTTGCCGGTGACTACCGCGAGCGTGCCGCTGATGGTGGAAGTGCCCAGATCAATTGCGTTGATATCAGTCAACGCGACGTTGTTGCCGGAGACCACGCTCACCGCGCCGATGAAATCGTTGTTGACGGAAGCCAGCGTGATGTCATTGGCCGCGCCCGCCGCGAGGCTGGTGCTGCCGGTGATAACGAGGTTGCCGGTTTGCGTGACCGCGCCGTTCGCCACCAGCGACAAATTGCCGCTGGTGGTGGTGTCGGCGAAGACGATGCCGTTGGTGTCGTACAAGGTGACATTTCTGCCGGCAACCACGCCGACCGTGCCGAAATCGTTGGCGTTATTGAGCACGATGTCGTTGACACCGGCATCGAGGCTGGTTGTGCCCACCACCGTCAACACGCCGACATCGGTGATGTCGCCGCCCGCAGTCACGGTGAGGTTGTTGGCGATGTTGGAAGTGCCGAGAACGATTGCTGTGGCATCGGTCAAGGTCGCGTCATTCGCCACCACCGACACTTTGCCGACAAACTCGTTGCTGGCGCTACTCAAAGTGATATTGTTCGCCGCGACATTCAGCGTGGTGGTGCCGTTGATGGTGACCATCGCGCTTTGCGTCACATCGCCCGTGCCGACGAAATTCAAATTGCCGGTGAGCGTCACGCCGGTCAAATCTACCGCGCCGGTTTGCGAAACCCAAGCGTTGGTGGCGGTGATGCCGAGGTTGCCGACGGCGGTGTCGAAATTATTCACCGCGCTGCCGACGTTGCCGGTAGCAACCAATGTCGCGCTCGCCGCAGTAACCGCCGAGGCCACCGCATTGCCGTCGAGTATCGAACCCGCGCTCGCCGTCAAATTCGCGCTGCCGGTAGCGGTGACGTTGTTTACCGTCATCGTGCCGGTGGTGTTGGTGATCGCCACGTTGCCCGCCGCGCCCACCGCGTTAATCGTGCCGAGCGTGACCGCGTTGGTTTCCGTCAGATAAATTCCACCGCTGGTGGTGGTGCTGGCGTTGATCGTCCCCGCCGTGGTTTCAATCACGTTCGCCGCAGCGCCGATGTTGCCGGAAGCCAACAAATTCAGCGTCCCGCCGGTGGTGTTGAGTACGCCGGGGTTGTCCGCAACCACGTCGTTGCCGTCGAGCATGTTGCCGTTCGTCACGGTCAAATTCACCGTGCCGGTGGCGGCGTTACCGCTGACGCTGTTGACGGTCATGTCGAGGGTGGTGTTGGTGATGACTACATCGCTGCCCGCGCTGACGTTGTTCAACGTGACCGCGTTGCTTTCGAGAATATAAACCCCGCCTGCCGTGGCGGTGGCGTTGATGGTGTCGACGCTGGTTTCGAGTTCGCCGCCCGCCGCCGACATGCCGACGTTGTCGCCTGCCGTGGCGTTGAGCGTGGCGGCTTGCACGTTCATGCCAGCGACGTTGCCGTCGAGAATGTTGCCCCCGGCACTGAGGGTGACGCTACCGTTCGCGCCGGTGGGTGTGCCAGCGCCGCCCAACGCGGTCAAGGAACTGACGGTGAGGTCGCGCGTCGCGCCCGCCGCAGCGAGGCTGATGTTGCCCGCCGCGCCGCCCGCTGTTGGGCCGCTGCCGCCGTTGACGTTGATATCGACAACACCGATGCTGCCGTTCGTGGTGGCGAGAGTGACATCACCGCCCGCGCCGCCGGAGGTGGTAGTGCCCGCGCCGCCATTGGCGAGGATGTTGCCGATCATGGTGATGCCGCCGCTGACAACCCCGGTGGTGATGCTGACATCGCCGCCCGCGCCGCCGTCGCTGGCACCGGCACCGCCGGTGGTGTTGATGCCGTTGGTGATGGATACCGCCCCCGCGCCCAGCGCGGCGATGGTGACGCTGCCGCCCGCGCCGCCAGTTATTCCGCTTTTGCCGTAGGTGTTGATGCCGAAGGTGGTAACGCTGACGTTGCCCGCGCCGAGGGTCGCGTCGGTGTTGTTGACGGTGAGGCTGACATTGCCGCCGTCGCCGCCCACGCCCGCCGAACCGCCGACTCCGCCGCCGGTGAGAATAAAGCCGACGCTGATGTCGCGTCCCGCCGCATCGGCATCAGTGATGCTCAAGGTGACACTGCCGCCATCGCCACCGTCGCCGCCGGAGCCTAAACCGATGCCGTCGCCCGCGTTGGTTTTAATCGCGCTGACGGTGATGCTGCCGTCGGTGGTGGTGATGTTAACGTTGCCGCCCGCGCCGCCGTCGTTGCCCGCGCCGCTGGCGTTGCCGCCGTAAGCGTGGATACCGTTGGCACCGTTGACGCTGATGCTGTTGCCCGCGCCGAGCGCGGTGAGGGTCACGTTGCCGCCGTTGCCGCCGTTGCCGGAATTACCGACACCGCCGTTAGTGAAAATATTGCTGACGGTGATGCTGCCGTCGGTGGTGGTGACCAGCACGTTGCCGCCTTTGCCGCCAGGTGCGCCGGTCACGCCCGCGGCACTGATATCCCCGCTCAAATTGATGGTGTTGCCCGCGCCGCTGACAGCGAGGGTGATGTTGCCGCCGTTGCCTGCGCCTTTGGTTTCGATGCTGCCGCCGGTGAGGTTGCCGACCGCAGAAACGCTGATCGCGCCGCCCGCGGTGTGCAGCCCGCCCGTGCCGATGATGAGCGCGTCGGTCTCGGCGATGTGGATGCCGTCGCCGCCGCCGCCGTTGTTTGAAGTGGCGTTGAGGGTGCCGATGGTGGTGTCGATGTCGCCCGCTGCGGTGCTGTCGCCGATGGTGTTGCTCGCGGTGAGCGTGACTACGATGCCGCTGATGTTGGCGGTCTCTGACAGGGCAGTGCCGTCGAGGATGGAGCCGCTGCTGGCGGTGAGGGTGACGTTGTTGGCCGCGCTGACGCTGTTCACGGTCATATTGCCGATGGCGTTGCTGATAACCACATCGCCGCCCGCGCTGACGCTGCCGAGCGTGACCGCTTTGACGGATTGCGCCAGATACACGCCACCCGCCGTGGCTTTGGCGTTGATGGTATCGACCTGGGTTTCGAGCGCGTCGATGGTAACGCCGTCAAAACCGATATGTCTTCCCGCCGTGGCGTTGAGCGTCGCCGCTGCGACGTTGATGCCGCCCGCGTTGTCGTCGAGTATGTCGCGTCCGGCGTTGAGGGTGACGCTGCCGCCTTTGCCGACGGGTGCGCCGTTGCCGCCTATTGCGGAGAGTGTGCCGCTCAAGGTGATGTCCGAGTTCGCGCCGAGCGAGGTGATGCTGATGTTGCCGCCGTTGCCGCCCGCCCCTGCACCGCTGCCGCTGCCGCCGTTGGCCGTGATGCTGTTGACGCTGACGCTACCGCTGCCGACCACGCCGCCGGTATCTTCGACCGCGACGGTGACGTTGCCGCCTTTGCCGCCCGCGCCGCCGCCGCTGCCACCACCCGCTGCACTGATAAAGTTGCTGAGCGCGATGTTGTTGCTGCCGCCCGCCGCATTGGTGACTTTGACAGTGACATTGCCGCCGTCACCGTACACCGCGCCCGAACCGCTGCCGTTACCCCCACCCGCCAGGAAATCGCCACCTGCCGTGGTGATGCTGCCCGCGCGCACGGTGAGGCTGATGTTGCCGCCCGCGCCGCCGGTCGCGCCCACGCCGTTGCCGCCCGCGCCGTTGACATTAAAGCCCTGCGATCCCGCGTCGACATTGATGTTGCCGTCGCGCACCGCGAGGCTGATGCCCCCGCCCGCGCCGCCCGCCGCCGCAGCCTTGCCGATGGCGCTGCCACCGTGGGCGCGGATGATGTTGGCGGGACTAGCGACGCCGAAAATGATGTTGCCGTCGCGCGCGCTCAAAGTGACTTTGCCGCCCGCGCCGCCCGCCGCGCTGTTGCCCGACGCGCTGCCGCCGAAGGCGATGATGCCGCCGCCCGCATTGAAATTGATGTCGGCATCGACCACGGTGAGGGTGACATTGCCGGCGTTGCCGCCGTTGCCGCCGCTGTCGCCGCCGTTGCCGCCGCTCACCCAGAGCAGGCCGTTGACGTTGATGTTCTCGTCGCCGCCCGCGTTCAAAGTGATGTCGCCGCCCGCGCCGCCGTTGCCGATCGCGCTCGAGCCGGTGCCGCCGTTGCCGCCGCGCGCTTCGAGGGTGCCGGCGTTGATGCCGGCGTTCTGCGTGGTGAGGGTGATGCTGCCGCCCGCGCCGCCGTTGCCGACCGTGCTGCTGCCGGTGCCGCCGTCGCCGCCGCTGACATTGATCCGGCTGACGCTGATGGAGCCGCTGTCGCTGGTGATGCTGACCACGCCGCCGTTGCCGCCGTTGCCCGAGCCGCCGTCGCCGCCGTAGGCTTGAATGCCGCTGCCGCCGCTGATGGCGACGCTGCCGCTGCCCAACGCTCTGACAGTGACGTTGCCGCCATTACCGCCCTTGCCGCTGCTGCCGCCGCTGCCGTAGGTGTAAATGTTACCGCTGACTGACACCCCACCCGAACCACCGTCGTTGCCACCGTCCAAGACTTCGAGGGTGACGTTGCCGCCGTTGCCGCCATTTTGGCCGCTGCTGCCGCTCGCGGAAATGCTGCCGTTGACGCTGATGTTGCGCATGGCGACACCGTCGGCATCGGTGACGCGCAAGGTGACGTCGCCGCCGTCGCCGCCGTTTA